>Ga0257110_1000067_pt1 | contig 56822 bp, 56 predicted proteins | sample LP_taG_7_FD_190184 | JGI IMG/M metagenome (GOLD analysis project Ga0257110, IMG submission 190184) | Marine microbial communities from Northeast Subartic Pacific Ocean, Canada - LP_J_2015_P26_10m | ecosystem: Environmental > Aquatic > Marine > Oceanic | place: Canada: Northeast Subartic Pacific...
TGAAGTTATTCGCCTTTTTAGCTTTCGCTGTCGTGATGACCGGCTTAATTTATCCCCTGGAAGGCAGTTGGACCTGGGGAGGCAACCCGGTTTTTGGCCTTTACACCTTGGGTGACTTAGGTTTCCTCGACTTTGCAGGAAGCGGCATTGTTCACATGTCCGGCGCAGCCGCTGCACTGGCGGGCGTCATATTAGTGGGTGCTCGCAAAGGAAAGTATGGTCCGAACGGTGAAGTCAACGCGATTCCCGGCGCCAACTTGCCTTTAGCGACGTTGGGCACGTTTATCCTCTGGTTAGGCTGGTTTGGCTTCAACGGTGGCTCGGTACTGGCGACTGCTTCGGTCGATAGCGCCAACGCGGTTGCGGTGGTCTTCATGAACACCAATCTCGCGGCGGCAGGAGGCTGTATTGCGGCGTTATTGGTGGCCAAGAGTTTGTTTGGTAAAGCGGATTTAACAATGGCACTCAACGGGTGTTTAGCAGGACTAGTCGCGATTACTGCCGGTCCCGATACCCCCTCTGCATTGCAGGCGAGTATTTTTGGTGCCATAGGCGGTGCACTAGTGGTTTTCTCAATCACGACACTGGACAAGCTGAAGATTGATGATCCAGTGGGGGCGATATCGGTCCACGGTGTCGTTGGTCTGCTGGGTCTGCTGCTGGTCCCGCTCACCAATGATGGCGCGAGTTTTTCAGGCCAGATCATTGGCGCACTGACTATTTTCGGTTGGGTGTTTGGGGCTTCTCTGGTTGTCTTCTTTGTCATCAAGGTCGCAATGGGACTGCGTGTTTCTGACGAAGAGGAGTACGAAGGTTCTGATTTGAGTGAATGTGGCATGGAAGCCTATCCGGAGTTTGCTGCCAAACGATGACTACCCCGTCTTCTTATGACAGCTTGGGCTCTTCGGAGCCCTTTTTTTTGCGGCCTAGTCGGCCTTTTAGAGAGGTCTTGGGTCCCTGTCGCGAGTCAATCTGGTGCTGCGCACGTTATTCCGGTCCTCAGGCATTGCGAAAACTGCTCGGGGCTTCATAATATCTGTTCTCCTAACTGAGGCACCACCATGAAATTAGTGACAGCCATTATCAAGCCATTCAAGATGGATGATGTGCGTGCCGCCTTAGCCGATATTGGTGTGCAGGGTGTGACGGTGACAGAGGTAAAAGGATTCGGACGCCAGCGAGGGCACACTGAACTGTATCGAGGCGCTGAATATGTGGTCGATTTCTTGCCGAAGCTGAAGCTTGAAATTGCTTCGCCAGACGATCAAGTGGAAGCTATTGTAGAGGCGATTATTGCTTCCGCGAGTACCGGGAAAATTGGTGACGGCAAGATTTTTGTCGCGCCACTCGAGCAGGTAGTCCGGATTCGGACCGGTGAAACCGGCGTCGAGGCGATCTAACAGACTTGTCTTAGCGTGGTTTCGTGCGTGCCAGCGCCTCAATGGCACTCGGCAAATCCGCTAGGCGCGTAACGATTGCATCCGCTATGTCACTGGTGCCTCCATCAGGGCTGAACCAGACGGCCTTAGCCCCTGCGGCTACCGCGCCTGCTACGTCATTGTTGTGGCAGTCCCCCACGTGAATGACTTCGTTGGCAGAGACGCCCGCTTGATCGAAAACGCGGTGAAAGAGCAGAGTATCGGGTTTGCTGATCCCAAATTCCTCTGCACGCCAAGCGTAGCTGAAGTAGCTGGCGATCGGGGTTTTACGGACGTCAGCATTGCCATTGGTTAGCGCGCCGAGTAGGTACTCTTGGCTTAAGGTGCTGAGCGCAGTGGCGGCATCCTCGAATAGCGCCACTTTATGCCGTTCGGCATAAAAGGCCGCGAACGCTTTAGATGCCGCTTCGGCAGCGGTCGTCTTTGACTGGCCACTGTGTAGCAGTAGTCGATAGATAAAAGCCTCACGGAATTGGCTGATATGGTGGGCGAGCATCGGTTGCTCGGCCAGTATTTCGGCTCGTAGCGTGCCTGCTTGTTGATCTGCCAGCTCGCGCAGGGGTTCCTTGGGAAATCGCGCGGTCAGGTAGCGCCACTGCGCTGCATCAGCTGCCACTAAAGCGGGTTTGACGTCCCACAGCGTGTCGTCAAGGTCGAAGGTGATGAGGCGGACGGAAACGGTCATTTGTCGGCCTGGGGTGAGGCGTTGATCGTGTGGTCGCGCTGCAATGAGCGTGTTAGGCCCATACAGGGAGCTGCCCGATTACTTCGGCGAGGTAATCAAGGAACAGCGTTCCATCCTCTGCCTGATACCGCTGGGTATTCGTCGCGCCAACGGCAATGACGCCTGCGATCCCTTGTTGCCGACGAATACAGGACATGGCAACCGATCCCTCGCAAGTCACCGACGGAAACAGCGCAGCCATTTCTTCGGGCCGCAAAACGCCCGAAACAGTATCCCCCCCCGCTAATAACTTTTGAGCAACCGATCGCCTTGGATCGTCCTGCTTGTCAGGGTCAAACCAGACGAGTGAGCCAAGCTCTGCAGCAAACGCATTGACGACCTGCTGTTGCCAAATTGTCTCAACATCGGCTTTTGTCTCTGCCAGCAGTAGCGCCAAAATAGTGTCCCGAGTTGCTTTGAGTAGCCGCTCATTTTCTTTCCCGATATCCGAAAGCTCGGCGAGTTTTTGCCGCGATGTGATAGAGCGTTCTCGTAAGACCGCTACCTGCCGCTCTACCAGCGAAACTGCACCTTGGCCGCCGTGGGGCAAGTTCAACGCGGCCAACAAGGCAGGTCTATTTTGTAAAAAATCGGGGTGGGCTCGTAAGAAGGTTTCGACATCATCTGGATTCATTGTTTCAGCCATCACTTTTATCTCAGGTAGAACACTGTGGGATGCAGCATTGCAGTGTCGTTAGTTTCGCAGGGATATGGTGCCATTGAAGACCGTCGTTGCGGGACCCCCCAGCCAGACCCGCTCTTGAGCGCCTTGCCAAGACACGGTGAGTTTGCCACCCGGTAGGTGAACCGTAACGTCGGGGGCTAAAAGACCCAGTTGCACGCCATGCGCGACTGCGGCGCAAGCTCCTGACCCACAAGCTTCTGTTTCACCCACACCCCGCTCAAAGACGCGCAGCTGTATCTCTTCACGCGAGACGATCTGCATAAAGCCAACATTGGCCTTATCAGGGAAGTCAGCGTGACTCTCCAGCAGCGGTCCTAAGGTACTGACTGGCGCGCCGCGGCAGTCATCGACTACTAATACAACATGCGGGTTGCCCATTGAGACGGCGCCAACAGACAGCTGTTGTCCTTGAACATCAATCACGTATTGCTGAGCAACGGCGGCGGCAGAGAAGGGGATCTCGGAGGGGAGAAAACGGGGAGCAGCGAGTCCGGCGGTGACGCGATTGTCTTCGCTGATGGAGAGTAAGATTGGTTCACCGTCAGTGATCAGTCTGACCTCTCGCTTGCGCGTGAGCCGCTGTTCTCTCAGGAAGCGTCCGATACAGCGAGCCCCATTTCCACATTGCCCGGCACGCGATCCATCTGCATTGAAAATGGTATACCGAAAGTCTGCGTCGGGCTCATCGGGAGGCGTAATAATCAGAATCTGATCGCAACCAATGCCCCGATGACGATCGGCAATGCGTCTTAGCTGCGCAGCAGTGAGATCAACAGCCTGGGTCACCCCGTCAACGACGACAAAGTCATTCCCGGCACCCTGCATTTTTGTAAAGGCCAGCATCACGACGTTTCACCCGAGGGAATCACCTCTCGCTGCCACAAGTCAGACAGGTTTTCTCTTTTGCCAATAAGGTGTGTGGTCTTCCCTTGTACCATGATTTCGGCAACACGCGGCCGGCTATTGTAGTTAGAGGCCATACCAAACCCATAGGCGCCTGCACCCATGATAGAGAGGAGATCACCTTGCGATAGCGCCATGGCCCTATCTTTTCCTAAAAAGTCGCCGGTCTCACAAATGGGTCCCACCACGTCCCAAACATGGGATTCACCGTCCTGAAGCGTCACCGGCTGTATGTCCTGCCAGGCGCTGTATAAAGCGGGTCGCAGTAAATCGTTCATCGCAGCATCAACGATCGCAAAGTGTTTATCGTCAGTGGGTTTAAGGTAGAGCACCTGAGTAATCAGTGCGCCGGCCTCTGCCACGATGGAACGGCCCGGTTCCAACACCAGTTCTAGCGCTTGATCCTGTAATCGTTCCTTCAACACAGCGACATAGTCGTGGATGGAGGGGGGCGTTTCTGTATGGTAATTGACCCCTAATCCTCCTCCAAGATCGATATGTTGGAGCCGGATGCCGAGCGTACGTAAATCATGAACGAGATCCAGTAAACACTCTAGCGATTGGATAAATGGTGCGACTTCCTCAATTTGACTCCCGATATGGCAATCCACGCCCACCGGGTTCAGCGCCGGATGCTCATCGGCTATTTGATAGAGCTGGCGCGCGAGCGTAACGTCCACACCAAATTTATTTTCCCGTAAGCCGGTAGAAATATAAGGATGAGTGCCTGCATCGACGTCGGGATTCACCCGGATCGAAATGGGCGCAACGCAGCTGGCGTCGTTGGCGAGTTCGGCTAACGACAAGAGTTCTGCCTCAGATTCGATATTGAAGCATCTGATTTTCAGATCGAGCGCACGCTGCATCTCGATGGCTGTCTTGCCCACGCCCGAAAAAACGACCTTACTGGGGTCACCGCCAGCTGCGACAACCCTCTCTAACTCGCCAAGACTGACCACATCAAATCCTGCGCCTAACTGCGCCAACACATTGAGGATGGCAAGGTTAGAATTGGCTTTCACCGCGTAGCAAATGAGGTGGGGGATATCGGATAGCGCCGATTGATAGTCTAGGAAGGCGGTTTCGATTGCCGAGCGAGAATAAAGGTAAGTGGGGGTGCCATAGGTTGCGGCAATCGCCTCAAGCGAGACATCCTCGCAGTGCAGGGTGCCATCATGTCGTGAAAAGGGAGCCATCAGCTCGTTGTCGCTTCAGCGGTTTCTGGATCGGCAGGACGCAGCGGTCCCTGCTGTCCACAGCCGGCGGCACAGATTAAGATCAGTGCGATAATAGCAGCCTTCACAGTTTGACCTCGACAAAACTCACAGTATAACAGTGAGTGAAAGTGCTCATCGACCAATGGCGATAATGCCGAAGGGTAATAGTCGCGCAATGACGGCATAAGGAATCGACACATGGCAGGTAATACGTACTTTGAACGGATCGAATCTATTTTTGAGCAGGTGGAAACCGGACTAGAGGAACTGCCCGATGATCTCGATATCCGCACCGCCGAGGGTGTGATTAACGTAACTTTTGGCAATGGCGTGGTGTTTGTCTTCAGTCGGCAGCCACCTACTGAACAGCTCTGGCTCGCAACGCCGGGTGGTGGTTTCCACTATCAGTGGGACGACGCTCAGGAAATGTGGCGCGATACGAAAACCGGGGAGTCGTTTCACCAGGTGTTGGTGTCAGAGTTGGCGCAACATGTTGGTCTCACGCTCGACTGGTAGGCACATGCTCGTTCGGACCATTAGCTTGCTCAGTGGCGCTTTGCTGATGGCGCCAGTAGTGGCTTTGGCAGCTAACGATGCCCCGATTATGATCAGCAACCTCTCGCCGCTGGCGGCGTTACGAGGGTTACCCACCCAGCGTCATGCCGATATGCAGCTGGGTTCGGTTGTCACGGTGTCGCAGTCGCTTTCGAACCATTTTACCGTTGAGGAATCTGGCGATGAGTCATTGATGCTGGATGGGCAGACCGATGTCTTGTCTGTGTCACTGCGGTACGGCTTCGATCCCGATTGGGATATCGAAGTGACCCTTCCTTGGGTGCAACACGCGCGGGGCTTCATGGACCCACTGATTTCAGACTGGCATGCTTTTTTTGGTCTGCCAAATGGAAATCGGGAAGGCTATCCCGTCAACGAGCTTCAGTATCGTTTAGATCAACCCCGCCATGAAGTGGCACTCAACAATAAAGTATCGGGTTTGGGCGACGTGCAAGTGGCACTGAGTCGCAACATGAGTCTGAAAGAAGGGCCTCAGGTGGCACTCAGCGTCGGCATGAAAGCAGCCACCGGAGAAGAAGCCGATTGGCTGGGTAGTGGGGCCACGGATTACTGGGCGCTAGCGCGGGTATCGGGAGATTCTTCAGGCCGCTTGCCGCTTGTCTGGCATGGGCAAATCGGGATGACTCGCGCTGGCGTCAGCGACCTGATGGGCCCAAATCAAAAGCGTTCACTGTGGTTTGGCGGCGTATCGCTAGCGTGGCCGTTTCGAGACAAGTGGTCACTATTGGCGCAAATTGATGCGCATAGTGCATTAGGCGATGGCAACCTGAACGCCCTGACCCGGCCCGCAGGGATATTGAGTATGGCGCTGCGTTGGCATACCTCACCAAAATGGACGTGGGAGTTCGGGTTTAGCGAGGACCTGGTGGTGGAGTCGGCGCCCGATATCACGTTTATGCTGACAGCGCGTTATGTCGCGAGCCCTTAGCGATTCAGTTTTGTTTGCGCCAATGTGATCGCTGCCCGCACTTGGTTCGGTGCAGTGCCCCCAATATGATCTCGGGCCGCTATCGAGCCTTCCAGTGTGAGGACTTGGTAGACGTCATGTTCGATACCAGCATGAAATGCTTTCAGGGTCTCCAGCGAACAGTCCGCCAGATCGCACTCCGCGTCAATGCAGTGAGCAACCGCTTTACCGACCACTTCGTGGGCATCGCGAAAGGCCACGCCGGCACGCACCAGGTAATCGGCTAAATCAGTCGCAGTCGCAAAGCCCTTCAGCGCCGCATTGCGCATCGCCGCCGAGTGCGCTTCGATCGCAGGCACCATGTCTGCGAAAGCTTTGAGACAGTCGTTGAGCGTGTTGACGCTGTCAAATAGCGCCTCTTTGTCTTCCTGATTATCTTTGTTGTAAGCCAGCGGCTGCGCTTTCATCAGTGTCAGTAATGCGACGAGATTACCGGTGGTTCGTCCCGATTTACCACGCACCAGCTCAGGTACATCAGGATTTTTTTTCTGCGGCATGATGGACGACCCGGTACAGAAACGGTCCGGCAGACTGATAAAGCCGAACTGGGCAGACGTCCACAAAATGAGTTCTTCAGACATCCGCGAAAGGTGATTGAGTATCAGCGCTGCAGCGGCGCAGAACTCGATAGCAAAGTCTCGATCGGCGACGCTGTCGAGTGAGTTGTTAGTCGGCCCTGTAAAACCTAATGCGATGGCTGTCTGCTCCCTGTCAATCGGAAAGGTCGTGCCTGCTAATGCCGCGGCACCCAGCGGTGATTGATTTAACCGCTGTCGACAATCCAGTAGTCGGCCGTGATCACGATCCAGCATTTCGTACCACGCCATTAGGTGGTGGCCAAAAGTAACAGGTTGCGCCACTTGAAGGTGGGTGAAGCCTGGCATGACGGTCTCTGTATGTTGCGCAGCCAGTCCGACAATGCCGGATTGGAGGCGGGCGAGCTGTCCGCAAATGATATCGATTTCAGTGCGCAGATAGAGCCTCATATCGGTCGCCACTTGATCGTTGCGGGAGCGCCCGGTGTGCAATTTTTTGCCGACATCGCCAATTAACTCGGTCAGGCGTGCCTCAATGTTCATATGAACGTCTTCTCGTTCCACGGACCACTGAAACGCACCCGCTTCGATTTCGGCGAGCACCCGCGCTAACCCTTCTTGAATCGCGATATTTTCAGCGGCTGTCAGCACACCAACGGCTTCTAACATGCTGGCGTGCGCACGCGACCCGGCAATGTCATAGCTGGCCAGCTCTCGATCGAAGGCCTCTGAGGCTGTAAATCGCTGAACAAAACGGTCGGTCGGCTCGCTAAATCTACCGCCCCATAGCTCCTGTCCGACTTTTGATTTTTCGTCACTCATGATGCATCGTCATTTCAGTTGGTGTCGAAATGAAAGTCTACCAGTGGATCCACCACTTCCGCCCGGTTTCAGAGCGGTGAAATGTCGCCTCGTGCTAAACTGATGGGGAAAAAAAGAGGATGTAATGTGTCAGAACGTATCGTGATTGCTACCCGAGAGAGCCCCTTGGCCTTGTGGCAGGCGGAGTATGTTAAATCTCGCCTTGAGGCGGTGCACTCGGGCCTTGAGGTTCAATTGTTGGGAATGACCTCCCGCGGAGATCAATTGTTAGACCAGCCGTTATTTAAAGTGGGTGGCAAGGGGCTGTTTGTCAAAGAACTCGAAACTGCGCTGCTCGACGGTCGTGCTGATATTGCTGTGCACTCAATGAAAGATGTGCCTATGGTGATGCCAGATGAACTCACACTCGGCGTGATTTGCGAGCGAGAGGATCCTCGCGATGCGCTTGTCGGCGTTTCCAGCTTTGAAGATCTACCCCAAGGGGGTCGGCTGGGAACCTCAAGTCTTCGCCGTAGTTGCCAAATTAACCGCCATCGACCTGATTTGGAAATCGGGTTCCTGCGCGGCAACGTGAATACGCGGCTGGCCAAGTTAGAGGCAGGGGAGTTCGATGCCATCATGCTTGCCTGTGCCGGGCTGATTAGGCTCGGATTCGAGGCGCGGATTGGTTGCTCGATTGAACCTGAACTTTCTCTCCCCGCTGCGGGGCAAGGCGCTGTCGGCATAGAATTTAGAGCCTCGGATGAACGTATTAAAAACTTGCTGGCGCCGTTACACCATTCGCCCACGGCAACCCGAGTGTTGGCCGAGCGAGCGGTAGTCCGCAGACTGGATGGAGGGTGTGATGTGCCCATCGCCGCCTACGCAGAATTAGACGGCGATACCCTGTGGTTGCGGGCTCGAGTGGGCGCAACCGATGGTACGACACTATTGGAGGCAGAGGCGCGGGGCGATGATCCGGAAGCGCTGGGACAGGGCGTCGCCGACATGCTCTTGGCTCAGGGTGCTGAGGATCTTATTCGCGCCGCGAGGGGATGACGACAGTCGTACTGACTCGGCCCGAGGCGCACAGCCAAAGGCTAGCGCGGGCACTGTCACGGCAAGGTTTTGAGTCGTTGGTTATGCCACTCATGACCGTGCAGCCCATCGCGGACAGTGAGCGTTCGCCGGTACCCGATTTGACCGAAGGGGCCGTGTGTATTTTCATCAGTGCTAACGCGGTCCAGTACGGGCTCCCTCACATTGCGAGTGCTTTAGCGCAACGAGACAGCTCGGTGTTGATCGCCGTCGGGCAGCAGACGCAATTAGCATTGCAAGCAGCTGGCTTCACAGCGATTGCCCCCGACCAAGCCGATACCGAGGGACTATTGGCTTTACCAGCACTGTCGGCAGGCGCGCTGCAACAGGCTCTGATCGTTAAGGGAGAGGGAGGACGGGCGTTATTGGCGAGTGAGTTGAGCAGGCGAGGTGTCGCTGTCAATGAATGGTCCTGCTACCGCCGTTGCTGGCCCTCAGTTGACTTAAGCCCGCTATCAGAGGCTGGGCGACATTGGGTGTTTCAGGCCAGTAGCGGAGAGATTTTATCGCGTTTAGTGGTGTTAATCAGCGAGGCGTCTCGATTAGATCTCTTACAACATCCTGTGATCGTGCCCTCCAAACGCATTGCAGTATTGGCCACGGAGTTGGGTTGGCATACTGTTTTGTGTTCGGATAATGCCAGCGATGAAGCCGTGATAGCGAGTTTGCATCAACAACTGACGCACGAGACGACCCCATGACGGAAAAGACAGCCGATTCACCCGCGCTAACCCCCCAGTCGGTGGCGAAGTCCGCGTCAGGCGCTCGTGGGATCGTGTTGGCCTTATTGATGACCACAGTCCTTTTGGCCGCACTGGCTGCTGTGATTTATGTGTTTGGTTGGCCTTGGCTCAACGATCAATGGCAGCGTTTGGCGCATATCGAACAGCAGGTCGCAGACATCTCGCTGCAGGAGCAGCAGGCCGTCAACAGGCAGGGCCAGTTGCTTGAGAGGGTTGAGGGCGACGTGCAAACCGCTATTGCGGCGGGAAGGCAGGAGTGGGAGCGCAAACTCACCACCAGCGAAACGCGGCAACGCGTCGAGCACGCTGCTTCCGAGCGTCAGTTTGCGGATCGAATGGGCCGCTTAGAGGGCCAGGTCGACCGGTTATTGGAGGTCGATAGGCGGGCATGGTTGGGTCAGGAGGCGATTTTCCTAATCCGCTTGGCAGCCCAACGGCTGCTGATTGCACGGGATGTGGCGGCAGCCATCAATTTACTCACACAGGCCGATGCATTATTGCGCGATACCGGTGAGCCAACATTAGAGGGGGTTCGCGCTGATATTGCGCGAGATCGCGCCGCGCTGGCGGCACTACCCAAGGTCGATCAAGTGGGATTGTATGCGCGGCTGTCGGGTTTGATTGATCAAGCCGATCAGTTGCAGCTTGCTTATGACATACCCATTGTTAGCGAAGAGGCTGAACCGGTTCCATCGGACTGGTGGGGTCGTGCTGCAGCGGGTTGGCCAGCCGCCTTAACAACGTTATCAGATCATCTTGTGATACGTCGACGCAGTGACGACATTGCGCAGCTGATGACGCCAGAATGGGCCTCATTGGCTCGACAAAATATGCGGATGCTGCTCGAGCAGGCGCAAATCGCGATGTTGTCTGCGAACCAGTCTTTATTTGAAACGGCATTGGAGCGTGCAACGCGTTTTGCTGGGTTATTTACTGATCAAGATCCGGATCGCGTCGCTAGCATGATGGCTGATATTGAGGCGATGGCGGGCGAAAACATCGCGCCTAAGCTGCCTGACCTTGCGCCCACTCGTAGTCGGCTGGAGACAGCGATAGCGCGTCTCGCCGGACCAACGGGATCTCAGTGATGGCACGTTTTAGTGTGTATTTAGTGCTGTTATTGGTATCAGGTGCCGCATTAGTCAACGGCGTCGCGAGCGATCCGGGTTATGTATTAGTGGCGTGGGGGAGCTGGCAGGTTGAGACATCGGTATGGCTTGCGCTGGGAACGCTTTGCATCAGTATGGGTTTGGTGTGGCTACTGCAGCGCGCACTGAGCTCGACATTGCACGTACCGGCGGCTCTGACTCGTTGGCTGGGAGGCCGCTCTGAACGGGGCGCTCAGCAGTATACTGAAAAAGGACTGGTGGCTTTTTTTGAAGGTCGGTGGGAGGTCGCTGAGAAGTCGTTGCGAAAGAGTTTACCGGCGGATCAACGTAGCTTATTGCAATCTCTTTTTGCGGTGCTCGCAACACATCGGCACGGGCAGCGACAACGCGCATTAGCGCTGTTGGATCAATTGGAAGGTGATAGCAAGATGCCTCAACACTTGGTGTCGATCGTGCGGGCTGAGTGCCATATTGAGGCAAATGAGTGGTCATTAGCCGCGCGATCACTCGACGCGTTGAGCCCTGCGGCGACCGCCACCCCTCGGGTAAAAAAGCTGCGCGCGGAGCTGGCTTATGTCCGGGGTGATTGGCTCACAGTGATTGAACTACTGCCTGCCTTGAGAGCCGCTTATCTGCTTCCGGAAGCGGTCTTAGCCGCGTGGGAGCAAGCTGCTTGGGCGGGGGCCATGGCACAAGATGATCTCTCCGCATCAGCGCTGGCGTCGCTCTGGAAGCGAGCGCCGGAGGCACAAAAATCGTCAGATAGCGGGCTATGGACGAGCCTGATTGAACAGTTGCGGCTGCGGTCAGAGTGGGGCGCCTTGACTAAGGCCTTGCAAGGACGACTCGATCAGTATTGTGAGCCAGCCTCCTTGGCCGCGATCGCAGTATTGCCGAGTGATCACGCCAAGAAGCTAAAAAAATCGCTGAAGCGATGGGTGAGTGAGGATCCGCAGAGTGGCGGTTACGCGGCACTGGCGATGATTGCACACCACGACAATGACCCAGGAGAGTCAGAGGCGATGTGGCGGAAAGCGTGCGAATGCAGGCCTTCAGTGGAATTTATGTTGGGATGGGCAAAGTGGTGTCGCGATCACGGCAATAACGATCAAGGAGCGGTGCTAGAAGTGGATGCGGTCGCCTTGTTGAGACAATAATGGGAGCAGCAGCGACCGTGTTGGCGTCACTCCGTTGACTGACCCGGCAGGTGAATATTGAGGGAGTCCCACAAGAGATCAATACGAGACTGTGTGGCTGCATCCATTTGAATGGTTCGACCCCACTCTCTATCGGTTTCACCTTCCCATTTGTGCGTGGCATCCATCCCCATCTTTGAGCCCAGCCCCGCAACGGGAGAGGCGAAATCGAGATAGTCGATCGGGGTGTTTTCCACCAAGGTGGTATCTCGGGCAGGGTCCATGCGAGTCGTTATGGCCCACATCACGTCTTCCCAGGAGCGGGCGTTAATATCATCGTCGGTCACGATAATAAATTTTGTGTACATGAACTGACGCAAGAAAGACCACACACCAAACATCACCCTTTTGGCATGTCCGGGATATTCTTTGCGTATCGTCACCACGGCCATGCGGTAAGAGCACCCTTCAGGGGGTAGATAGAAGTCGCTGATTTCGGGGTACTGTTTCTTCAGTAAGGGGACAAACACCTCATTCAGTGCAACGCCTAAAATAGCGGGCTCATCAGGTGGGCGGCCCGTGTAAGTGCTGTGGTAGATCGGCTTCTCTCGCGTTGTAATGGCGGTGACGGTGAAGACGGGGAAAGACTCTACTTCGTTGTAGTAGCCAGTATGATCACCGAAAGGACCTTCATCTGCTAGCTCGTCAGGATCGATATGGCCTTCTAAAATAATCTCACTGTGCGCCGGGACCATTAGATTATTGTCACGGCACAGATCAGTGACGCACTTGGCGAGGTCTGTTTTCTTGCCCCGTAATAGTCCCGCAAACGCGTACTCTGACAGGCTGTCGGGCACGGGGGTTACGGCACCCAGTGTGGTGGCTGGATCGGCACCTAGCGCGATAGCCACTGGGTAAGGCTCACCGGGCCGCTTTAATTGCCAGTCTCTAAAGTCGAGGGCGCCGCCGCGATGCGAGAGCCAGCGCATGATCAGTTTGTTGCGGCCCAGCAACTGCATGCGGTAGATGCCTAAGTTCATCCGCTCTTTTTCAGGGCCACGGGTTACCACCAGTGGCCAAGTGACCAGTGGGCCTACGTCATCGGGCCAGCAGGTTTGAATGGGAAGCTGGTGTAGGTCGACGGCTTCGCCGGTGGTGATGGTTTGTTGGCAAGGGGCGTTTTTCACCACATTCGGGCCCATGGTGAGCAACTTTTTCAGCAAGGGCGCCTTGTCGACCAGATCTTTAAACCCCTTAGGGGGATCAGGTTGACGCAGATACGCAAGTAGTTCGCCGACCTCTCGCAAAGCGGCTACCGACTCCTCTCCCATACCCAAAGCCACTCGATTGGGTGTGCCAAATAGATTGGCCAGTACCGGTACGTCGAAGCCCTTAGGGTTCTCAAAAAGCAGTGCCGGGCCGCCACCACGCAGCGTCCGGTCAGCGATCTCAGTCATTTCAAGATTGGGGTCCACTTCTACCGCAATGCGGACCAAGTCTCCGCGCCGCTCTAACTCGGCAATGAACTCTCGAAGATCCATAAAGCTCGGCATAGCAGGTGGCTACTTACGCTTCATAGACTTGAAGAATTCCTCGTTAGACTTGGTGCCCTTGAGCTTATCGAGCAGGAACTCAACCGCTGGTAGGTCTTCCATGCCATGGAGGAGCTTGCGCAAGATCCACATCCGGTGAAGCTCTTCATCACCCGTCAATAACTCCTCTCGACGAGTACCTGATCGACGAATATTGATCGCCGGGTAGACGCGTTTCTCAGCAATTTTCCGATCCAAATGCAGTTCCATATTACCGGTGCCTTTGAATTCCTCGTAAATCACTTCGTCCATCTTCGATCCGGTATCGATCAGTGCAGTGGCGATGATCGACAGACTGCCGCCTTCCTCAATGTTACGTGCGGCACCGAAGAATCGCTTGGGTCGCTCGAGCGCGTGTGCATCGACTCCCCCAGTGAGCACTTTTCCTGAACTCGGGATGACGGTGTTGTAAGCCCGCGCTAAACGAGTGATTGAGTCGAGCAGAATGACGACATCACGCTTGTGTTCAACAAGCCGCTTGGCCTTCTCGATGACCATGTCGGCGACTTGAACGTGTCGCGATGGCGGCTCATCAAAAGTGGATGCGACAACCTCAGCACCGCGAGCCCCCACCGATCGCTGCATCTCGGTCACTTCTTCGGGACGCTCATCGATTAATAAGACCAGCACATAGCACTCTGGGTTATTAGAGATAATGGCTTGAGCAATACTCTGCATCATGATGGTTTTGCCCGCTTTGGGCGGCGCAACTAGCAGTCCTCGTTGACCCTTGCCAATCGGCGCAACCAAATCAATGATCCTTCCGGTCAGATCCTCAGATGATCCATTGCCTTTTTCTAAGGTCAGTCGCTCATTCGGAAAGAGGGGAGTCAGGTTTTCAAAAAGCACCTTGCTCTTTGCGCTTTCAGGCGACTCAAAATTAACGTCCTTGACCTTCAAGAGCGCAAAATAACGCTCGGAATCCTTGGGTGGACGAATCATACCGGTGACGCTGTCGCCAGTCCGAAGGTTGAATCGCCGGATTTGACTCGGACTGACATAGATATCGTCAGGGCCGGCCAAAAAGGAACTATCAGCCGATCTTAAGAATCCAAAACCATCTTGGAGAATCTCGAGAACGCCGTCGCCCCAAATATCTTCTCCGCTTTTAGCGTGCCGCTTTAGGAGCGCAAAAATAATATCTTGCTTGCGCGAGCGCGCCATATTTTCTAGGCCCATCTCGCGAGCCATGTCAATGAGCTCCTGTGTTGACTTACCTTTAAGGTCAGTCAGGCTCATGGGATTAGCGCTAGGCGTATTGGGGTCTCGTTTGGGCCGCCGCTGCCGACCGCGACGCGAACGCCCTGGTTGACCGTCTTCTTCACTATTGGCTCGCGGCTCCGACGATTTTGTCTCGGAGGGCGGCTCTGCGCTCGACTCCGGCTTTTCGTCTGCCGGTGCATCTGGCGTTGAGGGGCTGTCGCTGACATCCATCGCAGTAGATTCGGCTGGGTCAGATTGCTCTTCTGAGGCCTTGAGTTTCAGTGTTCGTCCATTGCCTTTAGTGGACTCTGCACTGTCGGCTTCGCCTGAGAGGGCGGCGGGTTCATTAGTAAGGGTTGCCGATTCTTCGGCGTTGGCGCTGTTTTGCTCTTCCACGAATCACTTCCGGGTTACAGTCAAAAAGGAGAAAAATTGGAACCGACGTTTTGCTAGGCGTTTTGTGCTGACGCGAATCGGTCTAGGGGTTGTGCCCTCGCAGTCTCGCTACACTGACGTTGCCACAGATTACTTTTCTACCCTGTGGGAGTCGTTATAAGGGGATGCTGCTGGACGTGGTAGGCCTCTCGCGAGACCTCGATTGCACAAAAGTAGCACCCGAAGATGAGCGCGTCCAGCAAAATATTGTAGGGTTTTTCGGGCGCGTGTTGACGGTTAGAGGACGGAGTCGACAAACTCTCCCATCTGGGTTTTTGATAAAGCCCCGACTTTCGTGTCAACCGCATTGCCGCCTTTGAAGACAATCAATGTGGGGATGCCTCGGATGTTGAATTTTCCTGGCATGTCAGGATTCGCATCGACATCGACCTTACAGACTTTGACCTTTCCCGCATATTCTGTGGCAATCTCTTCAAGGATAGGCGCAATCATTTTACAAGGGCCACACCACTCTGCCCAAAAGTCCACCAGCACCGGTAAGTCGCTCGAGAGGACCTCAGTATCAAAGTTGTCGTCAGTAACGTGTAGGATTTCAGCGCTCATAAGGGCTCCATAGTGTGGTCAGCATCTGACCATGGCTCGTAGGGGGAATTTGCTCATGTCAGACGGAAAATATATCACTGCTTGCCAACCGGCAAGCGCTTCGAGCAGTTCAGTTGAAAAAGAATGGCAGGTGTACCTGCTGCAATGCAGCGATGACACACTGTATTCTGGAGTCACCACTGACCTGGCTCGCCGTTTACGTCAACATAATGGTGAAATTGTGGGCGGTGCCCGGTATACCCAGGGGAGGCGACCAGTCGCGGTGATGTGGTGGGCGAGTTGTGACTCGAGATCTGCTGCTCAGCAGCGAGAGGCGGCCTTACGGCGGTTGAGTCGTCAGCAAAAATGGGATTTGATCGCCGCTGCGAGAGGAGTTGATACGACATGACCGTCGACGCTTTCTGGGATTGGGCCGTTGCTTGCTATCGTCGTGCTGGGGTTCAACAACACCTGCTGCTATTACAAGACACGCAGGATCTCGTCATTCTAGAAGCGTTGTTTGCCTGTTGGTTGGCGAGTCACGATCGGCAATGGCAGCTTGATGACGTGCGGGCGATGGCTGTCTCGACGCGCACATGGATTGATGAAGTAGTTTTGCCGCTCCGAGCTACCCGAACGCGATGGACGGGCGATGCGGACCTGAGTGACTCTCGGCAACACTTACTCGCACTCGAAGTGACGGCAGAGCGCCATCTCGCTGAGCTAATGTGGTTAGGCGTGATGAAAGACCGAAGCCCCTCAAAAGGAGTCGTTTCGCCAGTCGAAAAGGGGACGTCTTCGACATTAATGTCATCAAATCTCAGTCTTCTGCCGACGTTTTTTGATGGTAAATGTGCGCCTGAGCGCCTCCAATTGGTGGCACTGCTGGAAAAGGGCACGTAATATCGGCCTTCTTTTTTAGCACGATTAAGGAGTAGCAATACGATGAGTATCTCAATTTCGAGAATGAGTCGAATCGCCGGCGCAGCGACACTGCTGGCAGTGATGGGGTGCGATAGCACTGCGCAGGAGCAACCGGTTAACTTGGAGTCAACCGAGGCGCGATTAAGCTACGGCATTGGTTTACGGATGGGGCAGAGGATGGCAGCCGATGGGATGGCCATTGATGTGAATGCCTACGCCGCAGGACTTGCTGACGCTGTCGAGGGTGCCGAAGCACGTCTGACAGAAGAGGAAATTAATACCGAAATGACCGCTTTTCAGGAGCGACGTCAGGCTGAAGTAGAAGCTGAGCGCGTTGCGGTGTCACAAACCAATTTAGAGGAAGGTAGAGCCTACATGGCAGAGATGAGCAGTAATGAAGAAGTACAAACGACAGAGTCGGGACTGCAATACATTGTGGTTGCAGCAGGTGAGGGCGATAGCCCCGTATTGGCAGATTCTGTCGAAGTCCATTACGAAGGTCGCCTAATCGACGGTGCGGTATTTGATAGCAGTTATGAGCGCGGGCAGACGGTGACCTTTGGCGTGACACAGGTCATTCCCGGCTGGACTGAGGGGCTGCAGTTAATGAAGCCCGGTGGTAAATTCAAATTTATTATCCCGCCAGAGTTAGGCTACGGCGAGGGTGGTGCAGGGCAGATGATTGGACCCAATGCCACGTTGCTGTTTGATGTCGAGCTCATCTCAGTCACTAACGCCGACAGCGAGTAACGTTGGTTGTAACGCTTGGGCAGGTGCAGTCTCCGAGGCTGTACCCCCATGGCTGACACGCCCTAAGGGGCGTTTTTTGTTGGGCGGTTAACCCGGTATCAGCGTGCTCAGGCCTCGTTGCTCTGATATTGCTGGTAGAACAGGCTGAGGTAATCCTCAAAAGGCTCGCTATCTTGTGCCTCAATAGCGTGTTGCCGCTGGATGGACTGCTCAGCCTCAATTGTCAGTTGAGTAGACGCTGCTTCCGAGAGGGGATCACTGACATGTTGAGCGTGCCATTGGCGGGAGTAACGTAACGCCAGTTGTGAATAACTGAGTCCGCTCTCTTCCATTTCACGCAGCATTCGAGCCGAGAGTGTTCGATCTGGGTCAATGAATTTTTGCTGGGCCTCGGCTGCGACCCGGCGATAGTCATCTGCTGAGTCCTCACTCGTAAACCATTCGGCAATTTCTGCCATTCGCTCGAGCACCGGTTGCGCCAGCGATTGCATAGGCGTTTCGGCGCCACTTTCTGATAGCAGCGTCAAATCGGGTTCTCGTCCGCGATTAATCATTCTTTGCAGGTTGATTTCATTTCTTTTTTGGCCTGCCTCATCGCACAGTGGGCTGTCGTCAATCAGACAAGATATGAGAAAAAGATCGAGCAAGCGCATTGTATCGGCATCGATGCCATAAGGAATGAAAGGGTTGATATCGACACATCGTACTTCGATGTACTCGATGCCGCTGCGCTCAAGGGCGGCAATCGGTGCCTCACCACTTTGGGTAACCCGTTTTGGTCGGATCGGACTGTAATATTCGTTTTCAATTTGAAGCAGTGCGTCATTGAGCTGCGCAGATTCACCATTGTCCATGACGGTGAACCCCTGATAAGCCTGGTGCGGCGTCAGGATGGCATTGCGTAACGTGGAAATATACTGATCTAGATCGTTGTAGCAAACATTTAAACCTGCCTGAGCGTTACTCGTATAGCCAAGGTCCCCCATCCTCAGTGAAGTGGCATGGGGGAGATAATAACTGTGGTGGTCGTCGCCCATCGGCTTGAGGGGATGGTTGCGATTGCCCTGCACAAAGCTGGCGCACACAGTGGGCGATGCGCCCAGTAGATAGAGCAGTACCCAAGCACGCGAAAAAAAGTTACGAATAAGGCCCAAATACCCATCGGTTTGCAGGTGCATGGAATCGCGACCCGGCTCAACATGTTCTTGTACCGTGGACCAAAAGTTGAGCGGTAGAGAAAAGTTGTAATGGAGCCCGGCAATAGCCTGCATCTTGCGACCGTATCGCACGCTCAAACCATTGCGGTAAATGCGTTTCATCTGCCCGACATTGGACTGCCCAAATTGGGCGATGGGAATTTCTGCATCGCCACTGACAATGCAAGGCATGCTGGCACCCCAGAGCAGCTCCTTGTTGAGTTGCCGAGCTGTAAATCGGTGTAAATCTGCCAGCGACTGTTCTGTTGCTTCGATAGACGATTCTGCTGGGGTAATAAACTCGAGTAACGCTTCCGAGTAATCGGTCGTAATAGCGGGGTGTGTCAGTGCTGAGCCCAGCGCCGGTGGATGTCGAGTTTGGGCAAGCGTCGCATGATCTTCAGTGACACGCAGGCTCTCTTTCTCAACACCACGTCGAATCTGAGTAAGCAGCTCCGGGTGCTCATTCAGCACCTGGCGAAAGACTGAAGCGTAATTCGACACGGTCTCTCCTGTGTGATGAATTGACGACAATAGGACTGGGCTAAGTACGACAGTCGACGTTAAATTGGACCGGAGTGTACGGTGCCAGCGAGGCCTCGTACAGAGGCGATACCATTAAGTTGGTGGGAGCCACTCAGCCCCAGACGTGAACACAAGGAGAAGTGTCAGTCATGCGAATCTATGGATGGTTAAAAGAGCTGGCAGACCGCCGAGGATCAGACCTTTATTTGGCAACCGGTGCACCGGCTTGCGCCAAGTTTGATGGGGCGCTATTTGACTTGTGTCAGGCAGGCCTGATTTCGGAAAAAGAAGCCCTGCACAACGCGGATCCCGAAAATAACTTGCGCTTAAAGTTCAAGCTTGAGGGTGATCAAACGCAACCCGAGGTGTCCCGTTTTACGATGGCGTCAGATGCTTAAGATGGGCCAAGGCAGCACGGAATTGAAAGGCCTACCCATCCACGTTTGATGCTGAGTGAGTGCCCAGATAACAGCATGCTCAAAAAAATAGATCAGCGTAATAGATCAACGTAATAGATCAACGTAATAGATCAACGTAATAGATCAACGTAATAGATCAACGTAATAGATCAGTGAGGGGGGGGCACCCCATTGATTTGCTGAGGGCGTTAACGTCTGTCGGAGAGCAACTTATCAATAATGCGCTCAAGCTGTTTGAGGTTATTGCACTCGCGCGCGAGATGGCAATGTCTTTTCACGCGCAACATTTCAGAGTCACCGGTACCCCATAGTCGAATGGATTCTGGGTTCAGCCATATCAACTGTTTGGCGCGCGCTTTCATTTCTGCCAGCAGGTCGAGCCTGGGGTCGGCTTGATTATTGCGTGCGTCGCCTAGGATGATGATGGTGGTGGCGTTATTGACCTCTGCTAATGCGGACTCCGAAAACTCGTGCAGCGCTCGTCCGTAGTCTGTGGCACCGCCATATTTGAGATTGACCCGTTCAATCGCCTCGGCTACGGGCAAATCAGCGAACAGGTCGCTCACCTCCCCCAATGCAGCTGAAAAAGCGAAAGTCCGTGTTCTCGGCAGCACGTCTTGCAATGCGTAAAGAAACATCAGTAAAAACCTGGCGTAGGCTGCGACTGAGCCGCTCACATCACAAATTGCCATTACTTGAGGGCGCTTCCGTTCAGATTTACGCCAACGGGGTGAAAAGGGCACGCCGTCGGTGGGAATCGCGCGCCGCACGGTTTCCCCTACGTTCAACTTCCCTCGGCGGAAACGTCGACGGCGTCTGCCATGTCTCGCAGCCAGCTTACGTGCCATGCGATCCATCAAGCGCTTCAGGCGTGCCATTTGACTGTGGTCAACATTGCCCAGTTTTATCTTCGAGAGTGATTCATCCAACAGATCTTCTGTTTCGGCTTTAGCGTGAATGAGATAGGCGCGCTCGACACGGTCTCTCACGCGCTCGCGCAGTTGCTCTCGCAACGCCTGTACCGCTTCAAAGGCAGCGGGTTCGCTTTGCTCAAGCTCGATAGCGGCATCCCTCAGCGCCTCATCGCCCAGGGCGTCCAGTATTTTTCGGACATACTGTCCACGCTGCGTAAACAGCGAAATATCATCCACTTTGGCCTCTGCCGCAGCCGTTTCAATGGCAACAGACAGGGCACTGTCATCCCTGTTTTCTAGCGCATCAAATAGGCTATTGCCACGCAGGCCGTCCAGTGGATCCTCATTGCCTTGCTCCGGTGTCGAGGCGGGCATAGGACCCTCTGCTTCCGAGGGTTCTGTTGCGCTGGCGTCATCATCATTAGCTGCGGTAGGCGCGCCAGGTCTTCGCATGGTGGGTTGAAAGTACTGGTCGAATGCGGTCTCAAATACGGCGAGTTCGTGCGCAGATTTAGCCAGTGTCGAAGCCAGACCGTTGCGCAGCAATGAGCGATTGTCATAGCCCAATAATTCGGCGACGGCGACGGCATCGAGCGTGTCGGCCGGAGACACCGCTATCTTTTGACCTCTTAAATACTGCATGAAAGCGAGCAGTTGATCGCTACTGACGGCGCCGTGATTGGCGCCGTCAGTGGTCTTTTCTTGTTCTCGCTGCTTCATTGGTGCTAAGACTCTGCTGCAGCGACCATGAGTTTTGAGAGCTGCCCCTGAGCTATTTGGATATCGTCCTCATACTTCAGTAGGACGTTGAGCGTGTCCTGAACAAGCGCGCTGTCTAGGTCTTTGGCGTGCAGTAGCAAAAGACTTTTCGCCCAATCGACCGTCTCTGAAATGGCGGGCGCCTTTTTAAGATCCAGTGACCGCACAGCGTGAACAAATTGGACCAGCTTTTTTGTCATTGACTGCGCCAGCTCAGGCACGCGACTGGCAACTATTTTTGCTTCTAATTCGACAGACGGAAAGGGGATGTGAAGGTGCAGACAACGGCGTTTCAGCGCGTCGGAGAGGTCCCTCGTATCGTTACTGGTGAGGAACACTAATGGTTTGGAGCGAGCACGAATGGTGCCGAGCTCGGGAATCGATACCTGATAGTCTGAGAGCACTTCTAAGAGCAGCGATTCAAATTCAAAATCGGCTTTATCGATTTCATCAATCAGTAAGACTCCGCCTTGATCTGCCTCCATTGCCTTAAGTAAGGGGCGTGATTCGAGGAAAGCCTCCGAATAAAATACGTCACCAAACTCGTGTAACCGTGCCATGGACTCGTCGAGCCCCTTGGCGCCATCCAGTACGTCACCCAACTGCTCTTTCAGTAGCTGCGTGTAAAGGAGTTGCTTGCCGTATTTCCATTCGTAGAGTGCTTTGCTTTCGTCGAGTCCCTCATAACATTGCAACCGCACCAGTGGGCGATTGACAACCGTGGCGCAGGTCTTGGCGAGCTCTGTTTTACCAACGCCGGGCGGCCCCTCAATCAGCACTGGTTTTTCCAGTGCCGCTGCAAGGCGAATCACTGTGGCGATGCGGGTTGTGCAAATATAGCCGGCGTCTTCAAACGCATTCTGAATGGCTTCAACCTGATGTAATGCGGGATAGTGGTTAGTAGACACGGGTTCTCTCTCGGTGGACTTAAATTAACCGCCGGTCGCATTCATGAACCGCATAATTTGCGGCTCATTTGGACGGTCGAAAACATGTCGTTCTGGTTTCAGTGACAAGCTGTCAATGATAGCGGTTTTGATACTCTGATCACTCTCGCCATCGCGCATGAGTTGCCGAAGATCGATCGATTCCTCATTGCCAAGGCACATCAGTAAGCGGCCTTCAGCACTGACTCTCAATCGATTACAGGATCCGCAAAAGTTGTTGCTATGTGGCGAGATAAACCCCACCTGAGTTTGCGAACCCGGGATTGAGAAATTGCGAGCCGGGCCGGCTGTTTGATCACTATTCACGGGCTCAAGCGCATAGTGGGTACTCAACTCCTCGATCAGTTCGTCTGAGGAGACGTAGCTTAGGGACTTGCTCCCCATGTTGACTTGCCCCAAGGGCATTTCTTCAATAAACGCGATGCCAATCTGTTTTTCGAGAGCAAATTGAGTCAGCGGCAACACTTCATCCCGATTCAGTCCCTCTAAAATAACAGCGTTTAATCTGATGTTGTCAAAGCCAGCTTGCACGGCAGCGTCGATACCGATCAGTACCGTATCTAGCTTGCCGATCCGAGTGATATCGCGGAATCGGTCCGGATACAGGCTGTCTAAGCTAATGTTGATCGAATTGACACCGGCTTGTCGCAGTACCGGAGCAAACTCAGCCAAGTGACTGGCATTGGTAGTGAGTGCTAGGGTTTCTAACCCTGGAAGCTGTCCAATTCCTTGAAAAAGGGTATCGACGCCGCGACGAATAAGGGGTTCACCACCGGTTACGCGGATTTTTTTGACGCCCAATTCAGTGAAGATTCGCGCTGTCCGCAGGAGTTCTTCTATGGACAATACCTCGGCACGGGGGAGAAACTGCATGGTTTCCGCCATGCAGTACTGACATCGAAAGTCGCAGCGATCGGTAACCGATAATCTCAGGTACGAAATCGAGCGATCAAAGCCATCGATCAACTGTGTTGTGTTGCTTAATGCCATGCGGTGGAGTGTACACAAGGACGCGGGTGGGGGAGCATACAGCAGATGAAGTTTATGACCTATTTAGATCCACGGCAGACAGTCTTGCCGGGCGTGATCTCAGCCGCCTGCCTCGCCGTGGTTTTGATGACGGTGGACCAAAGTGACGCGATTATCGTGACTGCCGTAGTTGCGTGGCTTTGCATGGCCTGGTGGATTTTTGAACCTATTCCGATACCGGTGACTTCACTCCTTCCCTTATCCGTGTTGCCTATGGCGGGAGTCCTAACGGTCGAGCAGGTTGCTGGCGCTGTAGGTTCACCGCTGATTATCCTGTTGTTAGGGGGGTTTCTACTCTCCCGAGGTATGGAGAGTTCGGGTGCGCATCATCGGGTCGCTCTGTCGGTGGTAAGGCTCGTTGGCGGGCATCGTCCTCGACAATTGGTGATGGGCTTCATGCTAGCGGGCGCAGGTCTCAGTATGTGGATTTCCAATACGGCATCGGCACTGATGCTAATGCCCGTTGCGATGGCTGTACTGGCGTCTTGCGATGATCGTGAGCGCTTAGCGGTGCCGCTATTACTCGGGCTGGCGTGGTCTTGCAGTATTGGCGGCCTGGGCACGCCCATTGGCACCCCTCCTAACCTCATCTTCGTTCAAGTTTTCGAGGAAACCACCGGCCAAACGATTAGTTTTGGCCAGTGGATGTCGTGGGGCATACCGGTCATTGCGGTGCTGTTACCAGCCGCCTGGTGGTGGGTGACGCGGAATCTGCCGACGGAGTTAGGGATTACATTGCCGGCAGTGGGCCCGTGGCGCAGTGCTGAGCGACGCGTGATGACCATTTTCGCGCTTACTGCGCTCGCTTGGATTACCCGCGCTGAGCCTTTTGGCGGTTGGCAAGCATGGCTGGGTCTACCTTTTACCAACGATGCCTCAGTGGCGCTGCTGGCGGTCATCGCGCTATTCGTCGTCCGTGATAAGACGGGAGCGCCGCTTATTGAATGGCAGCAAGCGAATCAAATCCCTTGGGGCGTATTGCTGTTATTCGCTGGAGGTATTTGTTTGGCACGGGGCTTTGTCGCGTCGGGACTCAGTGCGCAAGTTGGTGATGCGTTGACCCTGCTTGCTGTATTGCCTGTTTTCTTGATGATGCTGCTATTGGCGTTAGTGGTGACCTTCTTGACCGAAGCGACCTCTAACACCGCGACTACTGCCCTTCTGATGCCCGTGTTAGCAGCGGTCGCATTGGCTGTCGATATTGATCCGTTATGGCTCATGGTGCCCGCGGCAATGAGCGCAAGCTGCGCTTTCATGCTTCCGGTCGCCACGGCGCCCAATGCAGTCGTGTTTGGCAGTGGAGAGCTGCCGATCCAGCGGATGGTGCGAGAAGGACTGGTGCTCAATCTGTTTGGGGCGATCGTGATTGCCGGCCTCATGGCGCTGATCTTGCGATAGCATCATTGGTGTGCACGAAACAAGCGTGTTAAGAGAGGCCGCCAAGACGGATCCCGGCGGCCTAATTTCAGTCCTGCTCCGATTGAACTGAAATCACTCTTGTCTAAACATGACGCCCTGCTGGAAAGCGCGTCGGTTGGAGCGTGTTGCCGTTAGACCCTCTATAGAAGCGCCATCATGGTTTCGGCAGAACTGACGTCTATCCCAGGACCTTCCTCAACATTGAGGTGGGTCACTTTGCCATCTTGGACAATCATGGCAAAGCGCTGACTGCGAGTGCCGAGCCCAAAGCCTGAACCATCGAGCTCAAGTCCCAGTGCCGCCGTGAGTTCGCCATTGCCATCGGCGAGCATAATAATGTGCTCTGCATTCTGAGCTTGTCCCCACGCGCCCATGACAAAAGCGTCATTCACCGACATGCAAATAATACTGTCTACACCGTGACTTTTAATGGTGTCTGCGTTGGCGACATAGCCGGGTAAGTGGGTCATCGAACAGCCTGGTGTAAAGGCTCCGGGTACGGCAAAAAGCAGTGCCTTTTTGCCATTGAACAGTTCGGCAGTGGTCACAGGTGCGGGGCCTTCTCCCCCCATCACCGCGAGGGTGCAATTAGGAATGCAATCTCCTACAGAAATGGTCATGTTTGATACTCCATATAGTGAACAGTGAATGGGTTTCGCTCCACAAGGAGCGGTCTACCGAGAAAAGGGTAGCCAAACGCAATAATAACTCATGCAGAACCGACATCGAGCAGTCTGGCGTTGATTAATTCGCACTCGTGGTAAAAATCCGACGCTTGGTCGCCCAGATACGGGGCGCAATGAGACAAAATCTGCAAAACGCCGCGATGAATGACTTGCTGCGGGTGCTGAGACGGGGTCATCCAGTGATCAAAGCTGAGCCAATAGCTCAAGGTCATCGTCATACTGTCCGCAATATGGTCCAGTCGCTGAGGCTGTGCAGTGATGCCAACAGGGGCGAGTAATTCAGCTGCTAGTGTGCGCGATGCGCGCTGTTTGAGTGATATCAGCCGTCGCATTCCCCGGTCGATATCTGGGTAGCGTTGCATCAAATCTGTCATGTTGAGGTAAATAAACCGATGTGCGTACATTGCCTCCATGATGACGGTTAAAAACAACCAGCTTCGCTCAAGCGGCGCGTTCGTTTCGAGAAAGTCGGTGTCCGCAATGGGTGTCGCAAGCATTCCTGCGATGTCACGATAAAAGTGGAGAAACAGCGCGGAGAGTATCCCGTCCTTACCCTTAAAATGGTAATACAGGTTGCCCGGACTGATATCCAGTTCTAGGGCAATATCACTCGCAGACACGTTGCGCTCTCCGCGTTCATTGAAGAGATCAGCGGCAGTGTCGAGAATACGTTGCGCAGTTTTCATGACCTAAAGTGTAACCGATGGGACTAATCAACGGTTTGCTTCGACACGTCCATTAGATCGAGCTTGCTACTCCAGTACCCCACATTAATCCCGGCCTGACGTGCAGCCGGTTCAAGCAGGAGTTTGAGCACTGTTAGAGGCGCGCTGGCAATAAAAAAAGGGGAGCCGGAGCTCCCCCAAAAAAAACGGACGGGTGTTGCTTCACTTGCCTTTGTTAAACTTCGCTTTCAATTGATCAAAGCGCGCCTTTGCCTTTTTCATTTGCGCTTCCAGCTTTGTGCGGTCAGCCAATGAATCGAGCTCAAGGTCTGCCAGTGCTCTGAGAGCGTCTTTCTCGACTGCGCTGCCGCGCTTAACGAGTGATTGATAAATGGCTTCTGCCTGTTTGCGGCTGGCGCTAAGACGATTTTGTGCGTCGTCGACTTGCTCTTGCATCCCCGCAAATTGCTCTAACACTTGGTCATAAGCCTTGCCGTAAACGCCTAGGCCAGCCAACAGCGCTTTACGTCCCGTATCAACCGCAGCCGGTCGTGCGCGCTTCTTGCTACTCGCTTTAGCTTTGGCTTGTGCTTTGGCTTTGGGCTGTGCTTTGCCCTTGGTTTTTACAGCGGTCTTTTTCGCCACGGTCTTTTTGGCGGCCACCCTTTTAGTCGCAGCCTTTTTGGCGGTCGCCTTCTTCGGCGCCCCTTTTGCTTTTGCCTTTACCTTTGCTTCAGCCATCTTTTTCTCCTCTGGTTTGATGTCAACAGGCCTCAGTGTGGTCTTTAAAATTAGAATCCGCCCTCTAAAGACATAGTCGGACATGGTAATACTGCGCAACGGGTTCGATGGGCATGGGTAACATAGATGACATCTGAAAGAACGCATCTGTCGTAACATTCATCTGTCCCACGTTCAGCGGGGACTGATAAAGATGAAGGCTTGGAAACTGCTCATTTGCCCCCATTTAAGATAGGAAGGTGGGATACCAGATAATGGCTGATCACAGTAATAGCACCGCTCGCTTTGCTCGCCGCCGTTTGGCGGGGGCAATCGCGTTTACGATCGTCGGTCTGGTGGTCTGCTTTTGGGTGCTTGTGGGGAAGCCTGAGGCTGAGTCGTCTCAACAGGTTGAGCCACGCAGGCCCCTCGTCGATGTGATGATCGCCGTCCCCGCCGAGCACGCTATCTGGGTGCAGACCCAAGGCACGGTGGAGCCGGTGACCCGAGTCAGTTTGATGGCACAAGTCGGCGGTAAAGTGGAAGCGGTGAGCGAGGCTTTTCTAGAAGGCAGGTTCTTCAAAAAAGACGACGCGCTGTTGCAATTAGAAACCGCAGACTATGACTTTGCCATAGCGCGAGCAGCCGCTCAGGAAGCGGCAGCGGCACAGCGTCTCGCTGAGGAGCGAGGACGGAATTTACAAGCGAAGCGAGAGTGGCGTGATCTGGGTTCGAACGCAGCTAACGATTTGTTTTTGAGAAAACCGCAGCTCTACGCCGCCGAGACTGCGCTGGTAGCCGCTCAAGCGGATGTGGAAGCGGCCAAATTAGCGCTGGCACGAACCACGCTTAAGGCGCCCTTTGACGGACGATTGGAAAAAAAGTTGGTTGACGTCGGGCAGTTTGTGGCACCCGGTGCCTCGTTGGCCCAAGTTTATGCAACTGACCGAGTTGAAGTACTCCTTCCGATCAGTGAGTCGCAACTTGCTTTGTTGGCTTTGCCCTTATTTGAGACGGGCATTGATACTTATCCTGACGTGACGTTGACGGCTCGTTTTGGTGGGGAGCGCTGGCAATGGCAGGGCCAGATCACGCGAATGCAGGCGAGCATTGACCGCGAAAGCCGGGCTACTTTTGCCATTGCCGAGGTCAACGATCCGTTCAGTGAAGGGGTTCAGCGTCGGCCGCCACTGACACCAGGGCTGTTTGTGGAGGCAAGCATCCGGGGTAAGCCGATCCAGCAGTCTATTGAACTGCCCGCAACCGCGCTGCGAGGCGACAACACTGTGCTGCGTCTGGGAGCAGGGGATCGCCTTGAACGACTGCCGGTTGAGTTATTACGGAGGGCGGAGGAACGGGTTTGGGTGCGAGGAGTTGCAGCAGGGGAGCGCATCGTACTGGAACAGAGCAGTTTGTTGTCATCAGGCACTGCAGTCGAGGTGGCCGAGGTGCTTCGCAATGGCAGTGAACAGTAGTGGCAGCTGAAAAAAATGGCTTGTTGGGTTGGTTTATTGGCAACCCCATCGCCGCCAATTTATTCATGTTGGTGCTAGTGGTGGGCGGGCTTTACAACATTCCCGGTCTCGACAAACAGTTTTTCCCGACTCCTGTGATTGATCGGGTGAGCATCGCCATGCCGTTTCCGGGAGCTAGCCCTAAGGAAGTGGAGGAGCAGATTTGCGTCCGCGTTGAAGAGGCTATTCACGATCTGGATGGTATCAAAGAAATTCGATCGACCGCTTTAGACGGCCTGGGTCAGGTGGTAGTCGAAGCACTCCCGGGTTATCCGACGCAGCGACTAACCAACGAAATCAAAACCCGCATCGATGCAATTACGACCTTCCCCACCGATGCTGAGCGTCCTGTGGTCACTGAATTGGTGTATCGCCATTTGCTCGGTATTGTCGAGTTGGCGGGCGATTTAGACGAATGGGAGCTGAAAGAGCTCGGAGAGTCGCTTCGCGATGACTTGGCTAGGCAGCCTTGGATATCAGTGGTCGATTTGGTGTCGCCACGTCGGTACGAAGTGTCCGTTAATGTCTCTGAAGTTGATTTACGCCGCCACAAGCTGTCTTTCGACGACGTGGTTCGCGCCATTCAATCGGCCTCTCTTAATTTACCGGCGGGTGCCATCAAAGGAGACGACGGTGACATTCGCGTGCAGACGCGGGGACAAGCCTACTACCGAGAAGATTTCGAAAAAATTGTGCTGATTACCGCGCGAGATGGGACACAGATTTATCTCGGTGAGGTGGCAACAATCGAAGATGGATTTGAGGATGTCGATACGATCAGTCGCTTCGATGGCATGCCTGATCATGGTTTGTACGCCTACGTGACGACAAACCCTGATGTCGTAAAGTCTTCTCGTGTGATTACTGAGTGGGTGGGCGCACAAACGCCAAACCTACCCGAGGGCGCGTCATTATCATTTTGGCGAGACGCGGCGGTGCCATTCAAGGATCGGGTTGAAACACTGTTGAAGAACGGCTTGGGTGGATTGGCGTTGGTCTTTTTGGTGCTCGTACTATTTTTGCGGCCGGTAGTCGCCGTCTGGGTTTCTGTTGGTATTGCAGTGGCTTTTCTCGGGACGTTTTTTTTACTGCCATATACCGGAGTGGGCTTGAACATGATCTCCTTGTTCGCCTTCTTACTGGTGCTCGGTATTGTCGTGGACGATGCCATTATTGTCGGAGAATCGATTCATACCGCTCAGTGCAGGGGCCTCGATAGCGGTGACGCTTCCTTATGGGGCGTGCGAGAGGTGGTCAAGCCGGTTCTGTTCGCGGTGATCAGCACGATGGTGTTTTTTGCACCAATGATGTTTATGCCGGGCGAATGGGCACATGCCGCGAAGGGTATCCCGATTGTCGTGTTACTGGCGCTGACGTTCTCCCTCGCCGAGTGCCTACTGATTTTGCCGGCTCACCTATCAAAAATCGGACCCGAAAAGCCGCCCACAACGCCTTTGCTCAAGCAGTTGACGTTGTGGCGTCACGCTTGCGCCGACTGGTTAATGTCAGTGGCGAAAAATCGTTATCGGCCATTATTACGATGGGCCTTGCAGCACCATGTTTTGGTGGCCGGCTTTTTTCTGGTGATGTTGAGCTTGAGCCTAGCGTTTTATGGCGGTGGGTGGCTGCGCTCGGCCTTTTTTCCCCGCATTAACTCTGACTTTGTTGAGGCGCGCATTACCATGCCAGAAGGGGGCGCATTCCTGCAATCTGAGCAGGTGATGCAGCGGGTCGTTGAGACCGCTGAGACGCTCAAAAGCGAATGGAACCAACGTTCAGAATACGAGGGCGCACCCGCCATCGGCAGTATTTTGGGCCGAGCACGCGATAACGAGGTCGAGGTATTTGTGCAAGCTCTGGGTCAAGGCGTGGATACGGAAGCCTTCGCTAAGGCGTTGCGTGCTGCGTCTGGTTCGTTGAATGAGGCGAAGGAGGTCCGCATGGATTACACCATTCGCGACCCTGGCAAGCCCATTAGATTGGTACTGGCATCGCGCAACATTGAGGATCTGGAAGCGTTGGCCGCTGATGTCAGGGCCGCCCTGCTGTCTTATCCCGGTGTCTTTGATGTCTCTGACAGTTTTGATAGCCCTCGTGATGAATTGGTACTCGAACTCAAGCCAGCAGCGGAAACGCTGGGCATTGGGCTCGCCGGTGTCGCGCGGCAAGTGCGACAGGCATTTTATGGCGCCGAGGCGCAACGCATTCCTCGTGGTCGTGAAGATGTGAAAGTGATGGTGCGCTACCCCGAGAAGGAGCGGCTGGCGATTGCCAATCTGAATGATATGTATATTCGTGTTCCGGGGCGGGGGGAGGTGCCCTTTGAATCCGTTGCCAGTTATCGAGTAGAGGCGGGTTACCAAAAATTGGAGCGCCTCGACAGGCTTCGAACACTCGAGATTGATGCTGACGTTGAGACTAATGGCCCACCTCCCAGAGAAATTGTTGATGCGGTATTTCGAGATTATCTGCCCACTTGGTTGCAGCAATACCCCGATTTATATGTGAATTTGGATGGTGAGCTGCAGGAAGAAATTGAATTTCGGGATGCCACCGTCAGGCTCATGGCGCTCGCTATGATGATTATCTATGCGCTGATGGCCGTTGCATTTCGGTCCTATTGGCAACCGATGTTGATTCTCACCGCCGTCCCGTTTGGTTTGATGGGCGCTATATTTGGACACATGATCCTTGGTTGGCAGGTCAGTCTGTTTTCCATCATGGGCGTGACCGCGTGTGCTGGCGTTGTTGTGAACGACAATCTTGTTTTGATTGATCGTATTAATCGGCTCCGAGGGGAGGGGCAAGAGGTTATCAGTGCGTTGCTGCAGGCCGGTGAGGATCGCTTTCGTCCCATCATATTGACGTCTTTGACGACCTTTGTAGGCCTGCTCCCGATCATGTCAGAGACAAGCGTTCAGGCACAGTTTCTGATTCCTATGGTGACGTCATTGTCGTTCGGTGTGCTGTTCGCCACAGGTGTTACGCTAATACTGGTCCCTGCGCTGTACCTGATCGCGGAGGATCTGAGCGCCTTCAAATCTCGCTTCTTGGATCGCGATCAACGCCACCAAGGGGAAACCCCTAGCCCGTCGTAGGCCAAGGGCCTGTCCCGGTGGGACATTCGCCAGACATCCCGATGACTGATTATCGCATCAGAGCGGCTGTGGGCCGGCGGCAATGATGGCGTCACTCACATCAAACTTTTTAATGTTCTCTGTAAAGAGCGTCGCCAATTGATGAGCCTGTTCTTCATAGGCACCATCGTTCTTCCAGCCCGCTTTGGGGTTCGTGTACTGCGGATCAACGCCCGTTATGTGGGTGGGATAATAAAGATTGAGGCTCTCGATGTGCTGAGTCTCGGTGCCAATGAGCGCGCCTTCTTGCGCTGCTTTGACCACTGCGCGGGTAACGGGGATGGGAAAGCGTGCGCCACTTCCGCCAGGTGCGCCAGATCCTCCAGCCCATCCGGTATTGATCAAGTAAACTTGACTGCCAAAATCTTCAATGCGCTTGATCAGCAGCTCGGCGTAGTCGCCTGCCGGTCTTGGCATGAAAGGTGCGCCAAAACAGGTCGAAAACGTGGGGTTGATACCAGCCTCTGCGCCCACTTCGGTAGAACCCACTCGGGCTGTATAACCGGAGAGAAAATGAAATGCCGCAGCCTCTTTGGATAAGATCGAAACGGGAGGTAAGACACCAAATACGTCACAGGTTAGAAAAATGACGCAACCAGGTTCTCCGCCCGCATTACTGGATGAGCGTTTTTGAACATGCTCAAGGGGGTAGCAGCAGCGACCATTTTCGGTCAGCTTGGTATCGCAGTAGTCGGCATGTCCTTGCTCGTCGAGCACCACGTTTTCTATGATCGCACCGGTACGGATCGCATCCCAAATGACGGGCTCATTTTTCTGACTTAAATCAATGGTTTTCGCGTAACAACCGCCTTCGATATTAAAGACTGACCCTTTAGACCAGCCATGCTCGTCATCGCCAATGAGGTAACGATTGGGATCCGCTGACAGCGTCGTTTTGCCGGTACCCGAAAGGCCAAAGAATAAGGTGGTGTCGCCGGCCTCGCCAATATTGGCGGAACAGTGCATCGGCATGACGTCCTTCTCTGGCAGTAAGAAATTCTGCACTGAGAACATCGCTTTTTTCATTTCTCCGGCGTAGCGCATGCCGGCGATTAGGACTTTACGTTGCCCGAAATGAATGATGACGGTGCCGTCAGAGTGCGTGCCGTCGCGCTCAGGGTCACAGACAAAGTCGGCGACATTGAGTATTTTCCATTCGGGTTTATGCGATGGGTTATAGGTTTCAGGCCGGATGAACATGTTGCGCCCAAACAAGGATTGCCAAGCGGTGGCAGTGATTACTTTGACCGGCAGGTAGTGATCACTATGCTCCCCAACATGCATGTATTGCACCCAGGTCTCGGACTGACTGGCGTGGGATTTAACGCGCTCCCAAAGCGCGTCAAAGCGATCTGCGTCAAACGGTCGGTTAACGCCCCCCCAGTCGATCGCTTCCTCGCTGGAGGGCTCTTTAACGACAAAGCGATCCGCGGGCGATCGACCGGTGCGCGGTCCGGTTTCGATTCGCAAGGCGCCGGTGTCAGATAAAATGCCCTCACCCCGTTCAAGTGCCATTTCAATGAGTGCGGCAGGCAATAGTTCGGTGTGAGTTTCAGGAGGAGTGGGGACTGCGTCGGTCATTTTGGGTTCCGTGATGAATGCATAATGGCAATGGGTTTGTGTGAGTGGCTCGTCGTTCCGCTATTGGTTCGTTCGTCGTTCATTCGTCAGATTCTAATGAAGCGTCCTAGTCTCTTCGCCAGTGGGTTCACTGTTGCTAGCGGCTGTATCCATCACCTCTTGGCCAAAACGATATGATGTACCGCATAGTTCACAAGTCAACGTGATCTCACCCTGTTCCGCGAGAATGTCCGCTTTTTCTGATTCCGGCAGTAAGGCAATGGTATCGGCACTTCGCTCGCGACTGCACCGACATTTAAACAAAATGGGGGTGGGTGGGTACAGCGTTACGGTTTCCTCATGATAAAGCTTGAATAATAGTGTCTCTGGAGGTAGGTCCAGCAACTCAGCCGAGCTGATGGTTTCAGCCAGCGTGCAGAGGTGGTGCCACTGATCTTCACGCGCAGTCCCTTGGGATAGCTGTGCGGGGAGCTGTTGCAGCATCAAGCCTGAGCTGGTTTGGCCGTCACTGGCAAGCCAAAATTTGGCCCCCAGTTGTTCACTCTGAGCAAAATAGGCTTCTAGGACCTCAGCGAGAGAGCCGTTTTCCAAGGCGACGATCCCTTGATACCGTTGTCCTTGATCCCGTTCTATCGTCAGCGCTAGCTGCCCGCCCTCTAGCAACGACATGGGGTCGGTGCTCTCTTGTTGAATGTCACCTTGGGCAATGCCGCGAATATGGCCTTTGCTCGAACACTCCACCATCGCGAGGGTAATCGCTTGGCTACTTTTTGCTTGCAGAATTATCCTACCTTCATATTTCAAATTGTTGCTGATCAGTACGGCGGCGGAGGCAAACTCGCCGAGTAAGCGAGTGACCGTCTTGCTATAAGGTTGTTGCCCTAGCATATCAACTAGGGCTGAGCCTAGCTTGACGGTCTCTCCACGCACATCAATGCCGTCAAATAGGAAGCGGATGCTAGTATCAGTGAGCATTTTCATGGGGCCGCAGTGTACCATTGGGAGCACACAGCATAACCGGGTGTCAGCCGCATCCCAATCGGATTACTGTATGTCTGCCATTTATTTATCAGAGTCTCATCACCTTGACGCCGATGCCCAGGAGCGGGCCCTGCAGGCGCTGCATGACTACCTGTCACAGAACTTAGGCGCGAACGTGATAAGGCATGACGCCGAACTCGTATTCAGTGGAACGGGCTATTCAGGCACCGTCTCGTTAGACGAAGAAAAAGTTCACGGTGAGTTGAAGCTGGGCCTCCTGATGAGGCCGATGAAGGGCACCATTACGCGGGAAATAAAAGCGGTATTGGCGACTTACCTCGAGGGCAAGTGAGCCCTCTAGGTAAGGGGTTTTAATTGCTGAGTGCTTTCACTCTCGCGTTCAGACGGCTTTTATGCCGTGCCGCCTTATTCTTTTTGATGATGCCCCGATTCGCCATTCGGTCAATGACAGGGACCGCTGAGTCGTAGGCTGCTTGCGCTTCCTGCGCATTGTCGGCATCGATTGCCGCAACGACTTGCTTAATTTTGGTGCGCACCAACGATCGCAAGCCGGCGTTATGTGCCCGACGCTTGTCATTTTGTCGAGCACGCTTTTGTGCTTGGGGGGAATTAGCCACCAGTAATCTCCAAGGGACTATCAAACGGGCGCGAATGATCAGAGATACACGATTCAATGTCAACTAGCAGGATCACGACAACGCGGCTAATAGGGCTTATTAACTGTTTACCACCCTAATCCGATCAGTAACCAGCCCAGCGCCGCAAAAGCGACCGAAGAGCCCGCCTGGTCTAAGCGAAACAGGGCGTAGCCATAGCTGATGGGGGGTAACAATAGGGTAACCATCCCCCAAGTAAATTCTGCGCGCCAGGATGTAATCATGAGCAGCACCCAGCTGACTAGCAAGCACGCGGCCCCTAGGGTCATTAAAAACGAACTTGAAGCTTCCATTTGTCCTCTCTGAAAGGTAGGTTGCGATGCGCCGCGAAGGGTACCAGAAAGCCGCAAGCAAGGGCACAATGACGTGGTGCTTGATCACAGGAATCGCATGACAGAGATCGAACCGCTGCACGACGATGATCCCTTCGCAGAGATCCGGCCTTATTCCAACCGTGAGGCCCCCGATATCTTGCGCCGATTGGCCCTCGATGCTGAGCTGATAGAGACCCTTGCCCAGTGGAGGCTGTCTCGGTTTAACCGTATTTGGCCTACCTTCGCCCAAGCCCTCGCGAGACAGTGGTTACAGAGGACCGTGCGTCGGTTGTCGTCAATCGAAGATCTTCAAAACCTTATCGCGCCAGCCTTGTCGCGTATGATCAAGAAAACGTCCCGGTTCTCGGTCAGCGGTATTGAGCATGTCGACCTGACGCAGGCCCGTGTGTATCTGAGTAATCACCGCGATATTATTCTGGATGCCGCGTATGCGAATTACGCGTTGCATCGTATGGGGGCGCTGACGATGTCGCTTGCGATCGGCGACAACTTGCTATCCAAACAGTGGGTGGCCGACTTAATGCGCCTCAATAAAAGCTTTGTGGTGAAGCGAAATCTCGGCGGCCCTAGGGCGTTATTTGCGGCGACTAAGCTATTAGCGAGATTCATACGACAGTCTGTTACCCAAGACCACAACCCCATTTGGATCGCGCAGCGAGAGGGGCGGGCAAAGGATGGCTGTGATGTGACAGAACCCGCGGTGATCAAAATGCTGACGCTGTCTCGGGGTCCGAATGAAACACGAGAGTCAGTGCTGAAAAGCCTCAATATCGTGCCGCTCGTGATTGCTTACGAGCTGGATCCCTGCGATGTATTAAAAGCAGCCGAGCTGTCTGCTGGGGCGGCCTACACCAAGGCTGAATTTGAGGATGTGGCATCAATGTCCCTCGGGATTATGGGTCAAAAGGGCTGCGTACATCTGCATTTTGGAGATCCGCTTGACCCCGAGCTAGACGTCGCCGGTGTTGTGCGTGCCATCGATCAGCAGATGGTCGCCTACTATCGTTTGTATCGCACCAATGTCTGGGCTTGGGAGTGGCTTCATGGCCAGAAGGTGCCCGATTTTGTGACCTCTCATGAAGGGGACATCTCCGAGTCAGCGTTCCGGTTGCGAATCGAAGCCGCCCCGATGCAATACCGAGACCAAATATTGGCAATGTACGCCAATCCAGTCAGTCGCTTATTGAGCGAAACGGTCGCCAAAGAGGGCGCTTAATGTGATCGATGAAGCGCTACAGGACGAGATCCGCGTGGCTTATCAGACGCTCACTGAGGCACTGAAACTCAACCCGCGTTGGGGGCAGCGTCAAATGATCGCTGAGGTAGCTAATGCCTTGGGTGACCCCGAGGCTGACCCCCCCATTGCAGTAGTAGAGGCGGGGACGGGTACCGGAAAGACCGTGGCTTATTTAGTCGCCGCCCTACCGATAGCCCGAAAGCGAGGGAAAAAAGTGGTGGTGGCTTCGGCCACGATTGCGCTGCAGGAACAGCTTTTATTTCGCGATTTGCCCGATGTGATGCGCAACAGTGGTCTTGAGTATGAGACAGCCCTTGCCAAGGGGCGAGGTCGCTATATTTGCCTGCTGAAACTTGACCATCAACTGTCCGAGCAAGTTACCGACCCTGTTATCCCCCTTTACCCCGACGAGTTCGCAGCCCCCGACAGGGCGCTAGCGGGACCCATTTTTGATGAGATGGTAGCTGCGCTGGGTTCAGGTCGTTGGGATGGCGACTTCGATGCTTGGCCTGGCAGTCTTGATGTGGGAATTAAGCGATTGGTGTCGACTGAGCAGAGTCAGTGCATTGGTCGCCGCTGTCCACACGTGAGCCAATGCAGTTTTTTTCGTGCGCGTGAGGGCTTGGAAAATGCCGATATTGTGGTCACTAATCATGATTTAGTGCTGTCAGATTTGCGTCTTGGCGGTGGGGTCATCCTGCCAGCACCTGAAGATTGTTTTTATATCTTTGATGAGGGGCATCAGCTGCCCAGTAAATGTCTGAATCACTTTGCACTCCGCTTTCACAGTGGCTCTACTCTGCAGGGGTTACGGGACAGTGAACGCTGGATAGAGAGCTCAAGCGCTGGATGGATCACTCGCGGACTCGATGAGAGGATGATGCCGACACTCGCGGCACTCTTTGACGATCTCCTAGAGCGCACCCTCCAGATTGCCGAGACAGTCTGGACATTGTTTCCAGATGAGGGGGTGGAGCGAGCGGAATATCGTTTACCTCATGGTCGAGTTCCTGCTGATTTTGCCGAACAAGCCGCCATGCTTTTATTGCAATGGGAGAAGTTGTATCGAGAAGCTGGCCGCCTAGAGGCAATGCTCGAAAATAGAACGAACGAGACGGCCTTTGTGCCAGAGGCGCAAGGCGAGCCTGCCAGTGATCCCGATCTCGACTTGATTAATGCGCAAGGAATGGTGGCCCGCGCGGAGCAGCAAGTTGCCGTCTGGAAGGCTTTTGCTCAAGCCCCAGGTACTGACCAGCGCGGTGACGGCTGGGCGCGTTGGTGTCTGCATCGAGGCAATCTGCAGTCGGTCGAATGTAGGGCTAGCCCTATATTGCCCGGCGAGCTGCTGAAGGACGCGCTGTGGGACAGGGCGGCTGGAGCGGTAGTGACGTCCGCCACCCTGTCCGCACTGGGTACTTTTGATCGTTTTAGAGAGCGTTCGGGAATACCGAGTTCTGCGCGGTGGAAACAAGTCGCAAGTCCTTTTAATCCGAAGAAAGCCACGTTTTCGGTACCGATCATGGCAACTGAGCCGAGCCAAACTGATGCCCATACTGAGGAACTTATTGCGCTGATACCGGATCTCATACGAGACGACCTGGGTGTCTTGATGTTGTTCACCTCACGTCGCCAGCTTGAGGCAGTACTGGCGGGTATCGCCACCGTGATCTCGCATCATCGGTTGGTGCAAGACCAATTGAGTAAGAATGCCTTGCTCACGGAGCATCGCCGAAATATTGACAAGGGCGAGCCGTCGGCAATATTTGGATTGGCGAGTTTTTTCGAAGGTATCGATCTGCCGGGCGATTACTGCCGGCATGTGGTCATTGCTAAGTTACCCTTTGCAGTGCCCGATGATCCGATTTCCTCGGCTCACGCGGAATTACTCGATGCACAGGGTCGGGATCCCTTCATGGAAATCAATGTCCCGGATGCCGCACAGAAGTTGATTCAGGCGAGCGGCAGACTGCAACGCACTGAAGACGATGAGGGCCGTATTACGCTCCTCGACAAGCGCTTATTGAGTCGCCGTTATGGGCGAGCGATGTTGGATACACTGCCAGCCTTCACCTTTGAGTTGGCGGGAAGAACGTCACGGTAAAGTAGGGGGTAAAAAGATGGCGCTAACATCGCAAGAAGCTGCGCGAAATGCCATTGCGGCGCAATTGATTGAGCTGGAGGCTGGCTTAAGGCAGTTGGGCCTATGGTCTTCAGAAGCGCGCTCACCAGAATCCTTGGCGTCGGACCAACCCTTTGCTGTCGATGTACTTGAAATGGAGCAGTGGCTACAGTACGTATTTTTACCCACGCTGTATGACCTGTTAAAACAGGATGCCCCTATGCCTGAACAATGCGATGTCGCGCCCATGGCTGAGGAAACATTGGGTAAGAAGCGCATTCCTTGCAGAGCGTTGATTGCGACGCTACGTGACCTCGATTGTCTCATTACCGAGACGCACTAAGGCACCAAGACACTGGCGCACTGATCCCGATTAACAGGCAAAAAAAACCCCAGATACCTCTGGGGTTCTTGATCAGGCAGCGACGGTTAGAACTGAACGCGTTTGGTAAAGCCGCCATCAACCACCACATTGGTGCCTGTTGTCCAGGCCGAGCGGGGGCTTGCTAAGAAAGCCACGGTGTCTGCTATTTCGTAATTATCGCCCATTCGTCCCATGGGAATACTAGCAATGGTCGCATCGTAAAAATCCGTCATATGCGTTTTGATTTGCTCCCAAGCGCCGCCTTCAAAGTAGACGGGTCCGGGACTCACTGAGTTCACGCGGATACCGGATCCTGCGAGGGCTTGCGCTAAATTGCTCGCATAATTCAAAAGTCCGGCTTTGATCGCGCCGTAAGGACTGGCGCCAGCGAAGGCTTCTACAGCCGCAGTAGTTGAAATCACCACAATGGCGCCTGCATCAGATTTTTCGAGATACGGCTGCGTTAATTCTACGCCACGCCACGTTCCCAGCATGTCCGCTTCAAAGTTGGCGCGCCAGCCGGCTTCGCCATTGTCAGCGCCACCCGCCGAGACGTTCGGCACAAAGATATCGATGCCACCTAGCGTATCAGCACAGGCGTTGACCCACGCTTCAAGAGAAGCCGCGTCGGTGACGTCGACAACGCTACCGCAGGCCTTAACGCCTTTACTGGTGAGGGAGGCAACCGTTTCGTCAACCTCGGCCTGGTTGCGCGCACAGACACCGACGTGGCAGCCCTCAGCCGCTAGCGTTTCTGCGATTGCACGGCCAATGCCTTTGGTGGACCCAGTAATCAGGGCTACCTTATCTTTTAGTTGTAAGTCCATTACTTTTCTCCTTAGTAGTTAGTGTCGTGATGCGGAATTCGCTGAGGCGACCTTTTTGGCATCCAGGGCTATGAATTCTTGAAGTGCTTCTCCCTTCGAGCAAACCCAGGTTTCTAATGCGGTGACGCGCTTAAAGAAATGTCCCACGATGTATTCATCGGTGGTGGCGATGCCGCCATGCAGCTGAATCGCTTCCTGCGTCACCTTTCTACCCACAGCGGCAGATTTGACTTTGGCTGCCCGCGCGAAACGTCCTCGATCTGGGGAGTCGTGGTCTGCCGCGTCACACGCAGAATAGACAAGGGATCGAGTGAGCTCTGTTTGGATGAGCATATTGGCCATGCGATGTTGCAACGCCTGAAATGACGCCAGTGGTTGCCCAAATTGCTCTCGCTGTTTGGTGTAATCCACGGTGGTATCTAATGCTGCCTGCGCTGCGCCTAGGGTCTCTGCGCTACTGAGTATCATCGCGCACTCGCGGAAGGCCGACAGCGCTTCTGCCGCAGCATCTCCCGAGAGTAATATTTGGTCGTCGCTGACGGGGAGGTCAAAATGGCAATTGGCGCCGCCTTTTCCGTCATGCGTTGGAAAGGTTTCGCAGCTGAGGCCTGCTGCATTTTTTGCCACCAGCACCCACGCGAGTCCGTTGCTGCTATCTGCCAACACAGCAAAGTGTGTGGCGGATGCGCCGGCACTGATCCAGTATTTTTTCCCCTGCAAGCGCCAGCCAGAGTCCGTCTGCGACAGGGTGCAAGAGGGAGAAAGTCGACTCCCGGCCGTCGGCTCATCAATGGCCGCTATCGCAATCAGATCGCCGGAGATAACCTCTGGAACGAGTGTGGCAGCTTGCTCACTGCGGATCAAAACGGTACTTGCGACGGCGAGCGCATCGATTAAAGGTTCAGTGACAAGATATTGGCCGCACAGCTCAGCGAGAATGGCGATTTCTCGTAGGCCAAAGTTCAGCCCGTCTAGCGACTCTGGAAAGGGCATTGCCAACCAGCCCATTTCAGCAAAGGCCTGCCATTTCTCGGGCTGGTTATAAATTGCCTCGGCGATCTGATCACGACGCTGATTAAAATCGGTATGGTCGCGCAAGTATCGATCTGCGGTATCCCATAGCATGGTTTGTTCTTCGGTCATTGTCACGCTAGTACCTCAGAGCCCAAGCACGTGTTTGGCGATGATGCTGCGTTGAATTTCTGCTGTGCCACCATAAATAGTAGTGGCTCGGCTGTTGATATATTCCGCCATGGTGGTGACCGATTCGCTGGCGGCCGCGGTGCTGCCGCTATAAGACGGCGCTAACACCTCGCTTTGCCACGGTATCGCACTCTGACCAGCCGCTTCAATGAGCAGCTCAGCGCAGCATTGTCCCAGCTCTGTGCCCGACACTTTCACCAGCGACGACAGGGCACCAGGATTATCTCCGGCGGTCAGGCTGCCTTTAATGCGCAGCTCGGTTTGTTCCAGTGCCATAACGTCAATCTGTGTCTCAGCAACGCGGTACGCAAAGGTGGGGTCGCCCGAAACGCGGCATGTCTCCGTCGACATCATGCGCTGTATCTTGCTGAGCTGCTTTTTCAGGTCGATAGTAAAGTGCTGCCCACCGCGTTCAAACTCAAGCAGTGACTTGGCAACGGTCCAACCTTGGTTTTCTTGCCCTAGTAGATTGTCCGCGGGCACTCGCACGTCCTCAAAGAAAACCTGACATTGTTCTATTTCACCATCGAGGCTCGTGAAGGGTTTCACAGTGATGCCAGGTGTCGCCATATCGACCAGGAGAAAGCTGATGCCGGCTTGCGGTTTGACCGCCTTATCGGTGCGCACTAAGCAAAAAATCCAGTCTGAGTAATGGGCCATGCTGGTCCAGATCTTGGTGCCATTGACAATGAAATCGTCGCCATCATGGTCTGCCGTGGTTTTGAGGGAGGCGAGATCTGATCCAGAACCTGGCTCAGAGTAGCCCTGACACCAGACGTTTTCGCCCGAGATGATGCCGGGTAAAAAACGCTCTTTTTGGTTTGGCGTGCCAAAGTGCATCAGCATTGGCCCCAGCATTTGAATGCCCATCATGACCGGGGTAGGCGCATTAGCCTGTCGACACTCCTCTTGAAAAATATAGCGCTGCTGAATATCCCAGCCTGTACCGCCGTACTCTAGAGGCCAATCGGGTGCTCCCCATCCGCGCTGATGCAGGATGGATTGCCACTGCCGACCTGCCTCGAAGTCTGAGAAGACACTGGTGGTGCGCTCACCTGCCCGAATCAATTCAGGTGTCAGTGCTTCACTCAAAAAATCTCTCACAGCGGTGCGAAAGGCGTCAGAGTCTGTTGGTAGCGGGCTGGAAGCGTTCACATTGGGTCCTCTACTGAGATCAGGTTGGGCAAGGATACACCTTGCCTGCTGAATTACTCGTGCGCCAACGACACTGGGTGAGTACCCGAGGGTGTTTGTCAGCGGTCGATAACTATATAGTAGGGGTTACGGTTAAAACAAACCAGCCTGCTTGTTTATCCCCTTTGCTTTCGCGCGTTTGCAGTTGTGGATTGGGCGTCATCCAGCGGGTACTTTTATCTATTCAGAATGAGGTAGGACATGCTCAACCCCAGCGAAAAAAGCACGCATATATTGGCTCAGTTGAAAGCGTTTATGTCTGAGCACATTTACCCTAATGAAGTGCCCTATCGCACTGCTTTGCATGAGGCTGAGGATCGTTTTGCGTCGATGCCGCTGATGGATGCGCTAAAGGACAAAGCTAAGGCTGCGGGGTTATGGAATCTCTTCGTGCCGCCCGAATTTGCCCAATACAGCGATCACGGCGGCATGAGCTTTCTAGATTACGCCCCGCTGGCAGAGGAAATGGGGCGGGTAATCTGGTCGCCAGAAGTCTTTAACTGCAACGCGCCAGACACGGGCAATATGGAAGTGTTCATGAAGTTTGGCACCGAAGCGCAAAAGCGCGCTTGGTTAGAACCGCTGTTATCGGGCGATATCCGTTCCTCCTACGCGATGACGGAGCCACAGGTTGCCTCGAGTGACGCCACTAATATCGAGCTTCAGATTCGTCGCGACGGCGACGAGTGGGTGCTCAATGGCCACAAGTGGTTCATTACCGGTGCCCCTTACGAGCGCTGCAAAATCTTCATCGTCATGGGTAAGAGTGACCCGGATAATGCCAATCGTCACCTGCAGCAGTCGCAGATTCTGGTGCCAAAAGAGACGCCAGGGGTGGATATTTTGCGTCCTCTGACGACGCTGGGGTATGACGATGCGCCCATTGGCCACGCAGAGGTCACCTTTACCGATGTGCGGGTGCCCGTCGACAATTTGTTACTCGGGGAAGGCAGAGGGTTCGATATTGCACAAAGTCGACTGGCGCCGGGCAGAATGCACCATTGCATGAGGCTGATCGGCGCGGGACAGCGGTCTTTGGAACTGGCTTGCCAGCGGGTTGAAGCGCGTGAGACGTTTGGCAAAAAATTGAGCGAGCACCAATCGATTCGCGAGAACATTGCTCGCAGCTACGCAGAACTCGAAATGGCCCGTTTGCTGGTGCATAAGACTTGTTGGCACATTGACACCTATGGTGTGAAGCCGTCTATCGAGCTTATTTCGGCCACTAAAATTACCATCCCAAAATTAATTCAGTATCTTATCGATCGATGCATGCAGATGTACGGAGCGGGTGGCCTCACTGAAGACTGGTGTATGGCGGAGCAGTTCAACTACGCGCGATGGTGTCGTCAAGCAGATGGTCCCGATGAGGTTCACGAGATGGCCTTGGGCAAGCGAATGATCCGGCAATATGCGGAACTGAATTGACCTTCTGCGCTGAGTTCGCTTCGTTGCCCGGCTGCAACCGGCCCACCACAGGATTAATCGATAGCAATCAGAGGAGACCTTAACCATGACAGATGATGAAAAGCTGGCCATTGTTGCCAAGCTCTACGCGAGCACGGGTGCGGGAGATTTTGATACTGCCGAAATGCTGCTGACCGACGATTTTTTTATCATAGAAGCTGAAGGGCTTCCTATGGCCGGGGAGTATCGCGGTAAGACAGCGCTTAGGGGCCTGTACGCGCATGTTTTTGGAACCTTGAAGGTGGCCGATTTGGAGCCTGAAGGTATGTCTGTGGGGGGGGACTATGTGGTAAATCTGATCTCTTTTCGGTTTGAAAACCCTGATTTGGCCTCTGCTCAGCTGGCAGAGGTTTTCCGGTTCCGCGACGACAAAGTGTGCGAGATTCGTCCCTATTACTTCGACCCTAAGCCGATCGTTGATGCGTGGGCTTATTACAGCAGCGCCGCCGACTAACTAGCCATTGTGGCTTTGGCGCGGCCTCGGGCTGGCGTGCTATCGATTAGGCGCGGGTTGTAACACCCGCTGCTGAGCTTGGATCTCCTGCGATGCGCTGCTAAGGCCCCCCTCGGGGGGGCGGGGTTACGCCGGCCTGACATCTGGGGATATCAGGTCAGGGGGTGAGACAGATCTCAGGCGTTCAAATACTTATCAATGGTTTGATGTAAGTGTCGTATTCGGCTCTCCTGATAGCTCGCTAGTATGACTTTGCCCGTGGCTGAGTTCTTCATGCCTTTTTGTACCGCCGGCAAATTCGCATCATCTTGATCAAAGACCGGGCCCAGAGATCCCAACGCCTCACAAGATGCAAAGGGCTCGTCCGCGGGTAGCACCGTACAGAGGGCCGGGGCGGGGCGCTCAGTGCCCTCTGGGTGTCGCAGCAGGATCATGACCTCAAAAATACAGCTGTCGGGGTCGTTGCCGTTTGGCAAAAACTTATAAACGATGTTGCCGCCGTAGCCTATCCACACCTGAAAGTTAGGAAACAAGCTATATAGAATGGCGTCTTGAAGCTCAGCCATTGTGGGATCATCAAACGTTTCCCCCGCAGCATCCTCAAACATTTCGCGATTCATTTTAGCCACGTACTCTCGCGCTGATTGATCAGTGGGCATGTCGACATTGGCGTCACTGTCGGTCGCCATGCGGCCAGAGAGCTTTAAAATATCCCGCGTAATGGTCTCTTCGCTCACCTCGCTAAGATGGGGGCTTGCGACCCCCATGGGCGTGGCGGATCGGCTGACGTTATCGCCAAAAGTATCGTATTGAGAGTTTGCGTCACCGGTGAAGGTCAGAATTTGCTTGTGCGTCTCAACCGTGTGCCAGGACTCCATAAATGCCTCGGCCCCGACTTTCCAATTACAGTTCATGACACGTTGCACATGAACTGCTTTGAAGTACTTTTCTAGAGGAAAGCGGTCAAAATGCTGTGGCAATACATCCAGATAGTCCTCAAGAGGCTGGCAATCTAGGTCAAAGTTAATGAACACGAAGCCGCCCCAAGTGGCGACTTTTACCTGTGGCAAACTCATGTCGCGATCGGCGATGTGCTCAAAGTCCCAGTCATTGGGAATACCTTTGAACTGACCGTCTAGGTCCCAGGTCGCGCCATGGAAGGGGCATCGGAACTTATCGACCGAGCCAGATTCATCGCGCAGACACCGTCCTCGGTGCCGACAGGAATTGATAAATCCTTTAACCTCACTCGAGGGCGTTCGTGTGACGATCACGCTGCGGTCGATAATCCAGTAGACAAAGTGGTCACCAGACTCTGGGATGTCCTCTTCACGGCAGGCCATTTGCCACGTTTTAGGCCACAGTTTTTCTTTCTCTTCCTTGAAAAACTCGGGGCTGACATACCGGTCTACCGATAAGTCTTCATCGCCCATGTAAGGGTTGCTTTGGACTCTCAGGTACTTGGGAACAGTGACGGTTTCCAAGTCCAGCAGATCCTGCCAGGTCGTTCCGACAAAACGACCTCCATCGCCTTGTCTTTTTTGTTCAGCATTTGCCATCGTTTATCCCCTTAGACTCTCTGTTAACGCGACCATTGGTGGTTATCGCGTTAGTATATTGACGCCACTAATGCCCGGAGCGCCGTAGACATGGGTATAGCCGACTTGCGGTTCCCCTGCTACCTGCCTCTCACCGGCGTCGCCTCTTAATTGCATACAAATCTCATGAACTTGGCGTAGACCCGACGCCCCGACGGGTTCGCCATTCGCCAAACAGCCACCATCTGTATTGACCGGCAGTCTGCCATTGATATTGGTGGCGCCTTCTGCCAACCATTGCTCCTGTTCTCCGTGAGCACAGAACCCATTTTCCGCCATATGCATGATTTCAGCGCCTACCTCAGTATCTTGTAACTGAGCCACATCGATATCGCTGGGGCCGACGCCTGCCAGTTCAAATGCGGCGGTGGATGCGGTCACCGTGGGTGAGTCAGCAACCGCGGGCGGCTGCGATGGACTGAACACCTCGAAGCTACCGTAATTTCGTGAGCGGACGACAGCGGTTTTTAAATAGATCGGTTTGGGATGAAAGCGATGGGCAATGTCACTGCGGCAGACAACCAGCGCACAGCCGCCCTCGGCAGGTGAGCAAAACATGTATTTATTGAGTGGCTCGCTGACCATGGGTGCGTTATCGATTTCTTCCCACGAGAGTGCGGTCTTTCTCCAGGCGGTCGGCGTCAGGGAGCCATTTTGATAGGCTTTCTCGGCAACACGGATTAACGTTTCTCGGGAGATGCCGTGATCATGCATGTAACGTTGAATTTTCATGCCGAAGTACTGGGTGGTCAGCATCAATCCCGTCTCGCCGTACCAATCGTCTAGGCCCCAGTCTTTGGGTTTGGCATTGAAGGCGCCGCGTGCATGTTTATCAAAACCGACCACCAGGCCGACGTCGTATTGCCCACTTTTGATCGCAGAATACGCCGCATTAAGCGAACTGCCTCCCGTTGCGCAGCCATTGGCGACGTTGGTGAATTGCAGGCCTGTCAGCCCAAGCAGATTCACTAGGGTGTCCGCATTGCCGCCGTCCTGACTCCCGCCAAAGGCAAATTGCATGGCTTTAAAATCGGTGCCCGCATCAGCAAGGGCTGACCTAACAGCTGCTGCGCCTTGCTCTAGGCCTGACATGCTGGCGGTTCTTCCAAAAGGGTGTAATCCGACCCCGACGATTGCTACGTCCATTAATGATTCTCCTTGGCAGCGCAGAATTGAAATGTCAGTAATTCGTCGCCGTCTCCGTTTTGCCGCACTGTAATCAGTTCCATCGTCATGGGCATGCCAATGCGCAGTTGCGCTGGCGTATTCTCGCGCAATCTGCTTTCTACTTTGAGCCCGCAAGCCAGTTCAATATAACCCACCCCAAAAGGGGTAAAGGTTTCTGGTGTCTCGTCAGTGTCGTAGGGCGGCTTAGGCATGAAGGATTGAATCGTCCAAGTCCATAATGTCCCTTCGCTACCGAGGTTTGCTGTGACCGTATTTTGGCCCGAGCAAGCGCGACACGAACTTTGGGCCGGGAAGGCGTGCTCTCCGCAATCGAGGCAGCGGCTACCGATGAGCCCAGCGGCTGGATCGGGCCAGTTAAACAGCCCTTCGTGAAGTGGTTTGGCTTCAGACATGCGTGCTCCAATGGTCATGCGGGCAGTGCCGAGCATCGTTGGCTCTAACGTTGCTGTCTCTCGGCCGCTGCTAACGATTCAGTCTAGGATATTGCGAATAAAAAAAGCAACCCGGATTGTTTGCTGAAGCGACTCGCCAGTGTGTAAGCTGGTTGCGCTGAAATGGGGGATGAATGGCTTCACAGAGGATTGGCGGGAAACTGCCTGGCAAAGTGGCTCGTAAGAGCACTAAACCTAGGTCTGCTCAGCGTGATGCGCGCAAAACAAGCATTGGTGCGGGTTGGCAAGCGGAGAAAAGTGCACTGACTCGTCAAGCTATATTAGAAGCCGCGGTCCGCTGCTTTGTGCAGCATGGCTATACGAATACGACGACAGCCATGATCGCAGCGGAAGGAGATGTTTCTCGAGGCGCCATGATGCACCATTTTTCCTCGCGCTCCGCGGTCATGAAGGCGGTCGTGGGTTATTTGCATGTGCGCCGGCTCAATGAGTATCGACAGTTGATGAGCGACATTGACTCACCGGACCAGATGCTCACTCGAGCGGCTATCAGAACGTCAGTTGAGACGGCCTGGAAGTACGTCAACTTACCTTCCTTTATCGCGTATCAAGAATTATTGGGTGCGGCGCGCACCGACCCAGCGCTGGCAAGCGCGGTTGACGAAGTGGAGCGAGATTTTGAGCGTGAGTTTTTAAAAACCGTGAGGGCGGTGTTTCCTCATTGGAAGCAGGTTAAGTCGCTGAAGGCCGCCCATGAGCTGGTGCAATTTGTGATGCAAGGGATGGGGGTCGCCCATCGCTCACCGCAACGTGAACAACGCGCCCGGCGGGTTATTGATACCGTCACTGATTATTTGGAGACGATTTATTTAGCCGATACGGCTAGCTAGTCGTGAACAATAGGGTGTGCTGGTTTTGATAGCCACCGATCAACCAACAGAGAAGGGCAGAGATATGGGATTAGTGGAAGGTAAGGTGTGTTTGGTGACGGGCGGTGCTTCCAATCCAGGACTGGGGCACGCGATCGCGCATAAACTGGCGAGTGAGGGTGCGATTGTCATTGTGACGGATGTTGATGGCGACGGCGCGGAGCGCACGGCCGCTGAAATCAATGCGCAGGGCGGGCAAGCGCAGGCTTGGGCACAAGACGTGACCGATGAGGCTTTATGGGATCAGACATTCGATCGCATTCGCACTGAACACGGCAAAATCGATGCATTAATCAATAATGCGGGCATTGCGGTCCTGAAAACATTGCCGGAGCTCACACTGGCAGACTACAACCGACAACTACTAGTCAATATGACGAGTGTTTTCTTGGGTACCCAAAAAGCGGTGGCGCTCATGAGAGAAACGGGCGTCAAAGGGTCCATTATCAATATGTCCTCAGTCGCTGCGCTGGTGGGTGTCCCCGCTTGCAGCGCGTATGCCGCCGCGAAAGGCGGTGTCATCGGTTTCACCAAAACGGTCGCGTCGGAGACGGCTGCCGAGGGTATCCGCTGCAATACGATCCATCCGGGACTGATTGACACCAATATGCAGCGGCAGTCTTCAGTGGATAACCCAGAGGAGTACGTCAAACTTAATGATGCCGTACCGATGGGATATATGGGGCCGCCGCATTCTATTGCCGACGCGGCGCTCTTTTTAGTGTCAGACTTATCGACCTATATGACCGGTGCGCAAATGGTCATCGATGGCGGCTTGATTAATCAATAAATTCACCGAGACGAGAGGGAGAACAGTATGAGTGACCAGAGTCGCGAGGATGAGTTGGCTATCCGTTCGTTGTTGGAGCGTTATTGTGAGGGGGTTAATCAACGTGATGCAGCCGTGTGGGGTTCAACCTGGGCTGAGGATGCCGTCTGGGAGTTACCGCATTTGGGCATGGACGGCTTAAAGGGGCGTGACACCATTGTGGGTGCGTGGCTTGAGGCCATGAAGATGTTTCCCTTTGTGAACATGATGGCGATGCCTGGAACGATCTCAGTCGAGCAAGATCGCGCAACGATGCGCAGTTACACGGATGAGGTGGCTGTGACCTCGGACGGGACAGAGCTCCGACCCCGTGGCCAATACGACGATGAGTTGGTTAAGGTCGACGGACACTGGCAGTTCAGTCGCCGTAAGTTCACGGTGCTGCACGGCGAGTGAGTGGTGAAGTGGTTTAAACGCCGGGGAGACCGGCGGTTGAGCCACCATCAATGACAATCTCGGAGCCCGTGACAAAGCGGGCATCGTCTGAAGCGAGATAGATCAGCAACGCCACAATCTCATCCATACCACCGAGCCGACCCATCGGCGCAATACCTTCCAACATGCTGCGTGCCGCCTCAGGATCAGGCGCGCCGGATATCGCCCCTTGAATCAGGGGTGTTTCGATCACACCCGGGTGAATGCTATTACAGCGAATACCCGTTTTTGTTTTGGCTAAATGCACTGCGGTCGACTTAGCCAGTAGTCTCAGGGCGCCTTTCGTGGTCGAGTAAGTCACATCGCCCGCGAGAGCGAGAATGCCGTTAATAGAGCTATTCAGAATGATTGAACCGCCGCTTTGGTCAGGGTTCTCTTTCATCAGCTCGATGCTAGCTTTAATCGCCAGCATCATGCCAGTGAGATTGACATCCAATAGATTCTTCCAGGCCTCGACCTCGACGGACTCAATGTCGCTGTCGCCGGTGTTAGTCCCTGCGTTAGAGAAGGTGATGTCTAATCGCCCCGCATGATCGCGAACTGCTTGCTTCACGTCGGACCAGCCATCAACATCCTGTACGGCATGTTGAATAAAGTGGGCGCCGGTGTCCGCTGCGATCTCGTCACCGGCTACCGTGTTGTTGCCGGTAAAAATAACCTGTGCGCCTTCCTTAATGAGTCCGTAGACAGCGGCTTTGCCGATACCATTGGTGCCGCCAGTGATAAGAGCTACCTTGCCTTTCAGTCTGTCTGTCACTGGTTATCTCCTTGAGAGGGTCGATCGATATGATGGCGGGATCTTCGCTTTTTTTGTCGCACTGCCGAGCCATCTTAGATGTTTTATGACAAACCCAGTTTGTGCGCGTCAGTACCATCAACGCAATGCAAGCGAGGGCGGTTATCGCTTCATCAGGGCCGACAGGGCCGCGCACAGCCGCGTTAGTTGTCTCAAATCACGCCGAGCCCAGATTAGGTATGGCCATAGAAAAAAGCAAGCACGCTTGACTTTTTCTTTGTCGATACATAGTTTGGATCCGCAATATCGAACGCGGCTGTGCCACTATCGTGAGATAGCAGGACGCGTAAACCCGACAATACAAAATCGCATCATGCAAAAATTCAGTGAGGAAAAAAATGAGCACAGTCAGCGTCATTGTTCGTATTCAGCTTAGCGCAGAGAGTGCGCTAGGGTATGCAGAGGCCGCCAAGCCGGTTGTCACGGCGACTCGGCAAGAGTCTGGTTGCCAGTGGTATGGTATTGCGGTTGACGTGACAGACCCCTGTGTCGTGTGGGTGTCTGAGCAGTGGGCTTCGCAGGCCCATTTAGATGCGCATTTGAAGACGGCTCACGTCGCAGCCTTTTTGGAAGCATGTGCCGGGTTAGAGATAGTTGATATGGAAGTACGGCGTTATGAGGTTGCCTCGGTGGGCGATCTGGTGATGCCCGAATAATCACGCAGGCTGGGGAGCAAAATATGACTGTCGATACCAAAGTGCAATACGCCCGCATGGGTGCACGTCTGATTGATCACGTGAAAAACGGAACGACTGACTGGGCGGCTGACACAATGGAAGTACCGTCCTCCAGCTATACAGATCCAGATCAATGGCAGCGCGAGATGGACCAAATCTTCAAGTCGCAGCCTGTTCTTGTGGGGATCTCCCAAGAAATCCCCGAGGCGGGCGACTTCAAGACATTGAATATGCTGGGCGTGCCGTTGCTTATCACCCGGCAAAAAGACGGCAGTGCCAAAGTGCTCATGAACGTCTGTACTCATCGCGGTATGCAACTCACCGCAGAGCCTTGCGGCAATCAGAGGATGTTCAGCTGCCCCTACCACGGGTGGACCTTTAAAGCGGATGGTTCATTGCGTGCGGTGGCCGACGCCCCCAAATTCGGCGAAGTGTGCGAAGGCGCACGTGACTTGGTGCAATTCCCGAGTCATGAGGAGGGCGGGCTTATTTTTGCTGTATTAACGCCCGATAGTGAGGTCGATATACGCGCATTTTTGGGCGGCATGATGGATGATGTTGCTGCCAAAGGCATGGATCAATGGACGTATGTGGGTAATCGCGTTATTCACGGGCCTAATTGGAAAGTGGCTTACGACGGCTATCTTGAGGGCTATCACTTTAAGGCGGCGCATCCAGAGACGATCGAGCCCCGCACTTACAGCAATATTATGGAATATGACGCCCACGGCCCCCATCTCCTAGTCGGGTTTGCCGCCAAAACGATGATGACATTGGGAGAAGTAGAGCAAAACGAGCTGTGGCAGCACGAAACAAGAGGCTATGATTTTATCCGTTTGTTTTTCCCCAACGTCTCTATTTTTATCGCACCAGAGATCACCCAAGTGGCACAAATGATTCCGGGCCCTGGGCCGATGGAAAACACAACCATTCTGCATTTCTTGCATCCTGAGCCACCAGAAAACGACGAGGATCAGGCCGCGCGAATAGAAATGGCCGATTGGCTGCGCAATGTCGTGCAAGAGGAAGATTACAACGTGGGCCTAAAGCTTCAGGAAGGGCTTGCGACGGGACTCATGAAAAGTGTGTTGTTGGGTCGTAACGAGCGAGGCAATCAATATTTCCATCGCTGGGTCCAGTGGTTCTCCGATGGCGATGAGAACGCACCAAAACCAGAGCTTTAAGGCGCGACCCTCAGGTTAGGTCGTTAGGTCGCGCCATCAGTTTCGTTTTGTTTCGGGCGACCTTCCGCTTTGTGTTAGGTGAGGGAGCACGGGACTAATAACGGTAGGCTGATCGCAGCGGCAAGAGGGTTGATGAGCCTGCCCGCCACCGGTTGGCGTCATTGCCTCCCAATGCTCAAAAAGCCAATATTCAAAAAGCCAATGCTCAAAAAGCCAATGCTCAAAAAGCCAATGCGCGATGGTTGTCGTTCGCACCCCCTCTGCATTCCTGCAGGGGGGTAGGTTTCACAGCTTGAGCATTAACTTACCGTCGTTACCGCCAGTGAACAGTAAATTGTAGGTATCGAGGCAGTTTTCAATGCCCTCGTTGATATGTTCTCTAAACTTGATTTTGTCTTCTTTGAGCCATTGGCTCATCGCTACCTGCCCCTCTTCAACACGATGGAAGTGATCACTGATCAGGTAACCTTTTACGGTGATGGTTTTGGCAAGAATTTGCCAATAGTTATAGGGGCCGGGCACCGGCTCTGTGGCGTTGTAAGTACTGATGGTGCCGCAAAACAATAGTGTGGAATCCTTATTCATATTGAGGAGTGCGGCGTCGAGAATCTCTCCACCCACATTGTCAAAATAGAAGTCGACGCCCTCGGGACACTTCTCCCTAATCGCGGCTTCCATGTCGCCCGTGGTGCGATAGTTGATGCAGTCATCGAAACCGAGTTCGTCCACGACCCACTGACACTTCTCGTCTGTGCCAGCGATGCCGACCACTTTGAGCCCCATCAATTTGGCGATTTGCCCACCAATCGACCCCACCGCACCCGCCGCCGCACTCATCAGCATGGTTTGGCCTGCTTTGGCTTGGCCAACATCGACAATGGCAAAGTAGGGTGTGAGTCCCACAGCACCTAACATGTTGCCGTAATAGTGAAGTGGGAATTCACTGTCGCTCGGAATCTTTGTCCAGAACTCTGCAGGTGCGGTGCTATGGGTTTCCCAGCCGCCTAGTCCAAACACTAGGTCGCCTGCCGCCAAATCATCGCTGCCGCTCTCTACGACCTCTCCGACCACGGTGGCTCGAATCGGGTCGCCAATAGGAATAGGGGGCAGATAGTTGGGGATATCCGACATCCAGAGACGGATTGCCGGATCCAATGAGATATAGTGATTCTTCACCAAGACCATGCCAGCGGTCGTCTCTGGAATGACGGCTTCCTGAAACACCACCTCAGACGGATCGGGCACGTCTTGTGGACGCTTGGCCAGAATCCATTGCTGCTTATTACCCTGACTCATAAGGACCTCGTTGTTTTGAGTTGCAAGAGCTGAAGAGACTAGCGATCACCTAAAAAATAAGCAAGCATGATGGTTTTTTTCGGGGTATCTGCGGTGCTACCCTTCCTATCGGCGTTGAAATTGGCGCGATAAAACACCTAAAGGAGAGATGTGTAGTGACAGTCTTTGAGTCGGCCTTTGCCGATGACGAACTCGCGGATAACAAGAGCCGTGCTGTGACAATCAATGGGCAGAGCATTCTTATTTGTCGAGCAGCGGGTGAATTATATGCCCTCGAAAACCGCTGTTCGCATCAAGAAGCAGAGTTAGAAGGCGGACGAATACGAGGCTGCTTTATTTCCTGTCCGTTACATGGTGTGAGATTCGATTTGCGAGATGGTTCGCCCACGGGGCAGTTGACCCGGGTGGCGGTACCGACCTTTGAGGTGCGGGTAGTCGATGGCATGATCGAAGTCGCGGTCTCTTGAGGTGAGTTTATGACGCGTGCAGTGGTATTAGCTCGGCACCCTGAAGGTGCGGTAGCAGAGCAAGATTTTGAAGTGATCGAGATGCCGGTGGGTGATTGCCCCGCCGGTTATTTTCGTACTCGTAACCGAGTGATATCCCTCGATGCCGGGTTCCGACAGTGGATGACCGCTGGAGCAGGCGATAATTACTTGACGGGTATGCAAGTGGGCGACCCTGTCCAAAGTATTGTGCTGGGCGAGGTGATTGAATCTCATCATCCAGATTACCCAGAAGGGACGTTTGTGAGTGCTCGCACCGCGTGGGAAGAGTCCAGTGTGTTGGATGGCTCAGACCTCTGCTCAGCTTTGGTCGTCGACGAGGAAATTCCGCTTTATCAGTACATGGGCATTTTAGGCCCAACGGGCATGACAGCCTGGGTGGGTTTGTATGAGATTGGACGACCTAAGGTGGGTGACACCGTGGTAGTGAGTGCAGCCGGCGGCGCGGTAGGTACAGTGGTGGGGCAACTGGCGAAGTCTGAGGGTTGCCGGGTGATTGGGTTGACCAGCACGAGAGAGAAAGCGCAATGGCTCGAAACGGAGGTGGGTTACGACCGGGTGATTGACCGCGAAACACAGCCTCATTTGGCCAGTGCACTTTTAGAGGCTGCCCCCGAGGGAATCGATATCTTTTTTGATAATGTCGGTGGAGACGCACTCAACGTCGCGATGGGCCAGCTTCGCGAGCAAGCAAGGTTAGTGCTTTGCGGTGCCATTTCGCAGTATGAATCCGCAGTGCAGCCGTTAACGAATAGCTGGGAGTTGATTACCAAGCGCGCAAAAATGGAAGGCTTTATGTTCTCAGATTATGTCGAGGCCTTTCCCGCTATTGCGGAGGATATCAGGGCGCGTCTTGACCGGGGTGAGGTTAAGAGCTTCGATGCGGTATACCATGGTATTGAGCAAACACCGCGCGCGTTTTGCGACATGATGCATGGTGTCTCTCGCGGTAAATGTCTAGTGACTTTGGATTAACTCATGACGACACAACTACAAGATATTCCAGCAGAGCTAGTCAGCGATTTCGATATTGTGGGAGATGTGGGCTTGGTCGCTGATCCACAGCAGCGCCTGTTGGAAACACTCGCAAAAGATCCTCGCGACATTGTCTACACACCACATAACGGGGGGCATTGGCTGGTGACGTCCCACGAGCTGGGTCGTGAAATCCTGAGTAACGCGGATCTATTTGGTTCCTTTCCGATTGGTATTCCAGCCAATATGGAGCAGCGACCTCGTTTGATTCCCTTGGAGAGCGATGCGGCAGCACATCGGCGTTATCGGCGGCTACTGCTGCCAATTTTTGAGCCCGCCGCGGTACAGCGCCTACAAGCAGGGGCAGAAACACTCGCGCAAGAAGTACTCGACGAGGTGCTACCCGATGGCGAATTTGATTTTCTGTGGCGGGTGGCGAAGCCGATTTCTATGGGGCTGTTTGTTCGTCAGCTGGGCCTTGAGCCTGAGCGATTGGACGATTTTTATGCTTGGGAGTCGGGATTTTATCGTGCACCCACGATGGAAGAGCGGATTGAGTGTGGTCAAAATATCGGGGCCTACCTCAGTGCCGTGGTCAGTCAGCATGTTGAGCATCCCAAAGATGACATCGTCACGATGCTGCTCAATGTCGAAGTCGAAGGCGAGAAACTGTCTCAGGAAGAGGTGCAATCTATTTGTTATCTGCTCTTCTTGGCCAGTATTGACACCGTGGCGACCATGCTCAGTTTTATTGTGCGGCATTTGGCGCGAGACCAAGTACTGTTTCGCCGTCTAAAAGAAGATCGTTCAGCCATTGCTGATTCGGTTGACGAGTTGCTGCGCATGCATGCCTTTATCAACCTCAATCGCATTTGTGAGCGTGACACCGTCTTTCACGGTGTGGCCTTTCGAGCGGGCGATAATATTGTGGTGCCCAGCTTTGTGACGGATCGAGATGAGCGTGTTTTTGCTGACCCCGATGCGTTTAACGCAGATCGGAGTAAGCGTGAGAAGAATCAACACCACGCCTTCGGTGCGGGCGCGCACAAGTGCATCGGCTTGCATGTGGCAAAAATGGAGGTTCGGGTGGTGTTGGAAGCTATTTTTGACCGCATCAGTTCGCTGGAGCTGGTGTCAGAATCGGCGGTGACAGGGCACGGCGGCACGACCATGGGTCTGGATACAATTCCGATCAAGGTGACACTCGATTAGGCGTTGACTCAGCGGCTAATAGACCAATCTCTCTGGGGCCCGAATGACGGCCTACCGACAGAGTGTGATGACAATCCATACCAGTGCGCTTCGGTCAACGACGTGACCACCGTCTTGGCCGGCCATTTAAAAAAGCTGCAACGAGATCAGGCTAGCTCGCCTCAGCGTCATCGAACAGGTGTGGCACCCACCTCAGAGCGCGACGATCGTCTTACCGAAATTTTCCCCCGCGAAGAGATCAGCGAACGCCTTGCCCACCTGATCAATTCCCTCTAATTGGTACTCGGGGGATTGTATCGTGCCGTCACGTAACCACGCGGATAGACGCTCGCGCGCTTCATCGTAGCGTTCGTGTCGAAAATGGGTCATAAAACCCTCTACCGACAGCTCTTTAGTCACCAGTTCAAATAAATTGTTGGGTCCGTGTGGTGCCACCCCATAGCCAGATATGGCGCCGCACAGAGCGAGGCGCCCCCGATGGTTCATATTGCTGATGGCCGCTTCCAGCGTTTGCCCCCCAACATTGTCAAAGAACAGATCGACCCCGTCTGGACAAGCGTTGGCGATCGCCTCCGACAGTGGTTGGTTACCAGATCTGATGACGGCGGCATCGTAGCCTAAGATGCTACAAATCCAGTCGGCCTTTGCCTGCGAGCCGACAATACCGACCACTCGAGCCCCAGCCAGCTTAGCGATTTGGCCTGCAATCGATCCAACGGCGCCTCCAGCACCGCTGATTAACACGCAGTCAGCCGCGGTGGGTTTGCCTATGTCAGTCATGCCAAAGTAAGCCGACATGCCCGTATCGCCGAGGACTCCCATATAAGCACTGGGGTTGAACTCAAGCTCTCTGGGTAGCGGCGCGATGAAATCTGAACCATCGCTTAAGGTGTGCGTCTGCCAAGCAAATCGTGCCATGAGTCGATCTCCTACCGAGTAGGTGGGGTGACGCGAAGTAATCACCTCTGACAATACTAGGCCCATGACCGGCGCATCTAACGCCATCGCTGGCAACACCTCATCGCCAGAGCCCTCATTCATCCAGTTACGAAATC
>Ga0257110_1000068_pt1 | contig 56721 bp, 46 predicted proteins | sample LP_taG_7_FD_190184 | JGI IMG/M metagenome (GOLD analysis project Ga0257110, IMG submission 190184) | Marine microbial communities from Northeast Subartic Pacific Ocean, Canada - LP_J_2015_P26_10m | ecosystem: Environmental > Aquatic > Marine > Oceanic | place: Canada: Northeast Subartic Pacific...
TAATCATATCCATCTTTGGGATCCATGCATTTACTCAAATTTATAATTTGGGCATCGGTAAATGTTTCGCGTTGATTTGCTTTTTTGGTTAATACACCATCAAGTGATTTGCTCATACTACTATTTAACCAAAAAAATAGCACCTAATGGTGCTATTGAGTCGTACAAAATATGTTGTTTTTATTATACCCAGCCGTCGCCAGTTATCGCATTACCTACTGCACCGCCAAGCATTCCGCCAGCCATACTACCTATAGGTCCTAAAGGTGCACCTAATAAGTGTCCACCTATTGCGCCACCTACACCACCTAGTACGCCTGCTTTTAGATCTTTGTCGCCTTCTATATCGTCTTTACCTGGAATTTCTGGATCATCTGTTTTTGCTGTTTGAACTATGCTAGGAGATAGTCCTGCGTTTGTCATTAGTCTCATTAATTCACCAACGTCATCACAAGTTTCTGCATTCATATTAATGCTAACACTTGCACTTTCGTTAACTACTGAGCTAATATTATCTAGTTTTTCCAGTAAATCACGCATCTTATGTTGCTACTAGTGTTGCGGCCGCTGTTACTAGTGTACCGCTTACATCAATGTTATTTGGTCCAACTGCTGTAACTGTGCTTGTTGGATAGTTTGCCGCTTTACCAATTAGTCTAATACGTGCTTGTAAGCCTAAGTGATTATCAAATGTATCACATACTACAGTCATTGTACCACTGTTGTCGTTAGTAGTATGATAAATTAAAGGATTAATTTCTTTACAAATTTGCTCTACTACTTCGTCAATAGCATCGTCTTCTGCTCTTAGATCAACTGCTGTACCGTTTGCAATTTTAACTAAAATTTTAAAAGCGAATACGTGACCATTGCTAAAAACGTTTCCTGCTGTTGATAGTCCTGATCCGTTTACTCTTGTTTGTCCAGCCATTTAATTACCCCTTAATGATTACCGCAACTTGAAGCGTATAGTTTTTCTAACTTAGCCTTGTCGCAGTCTTTATATTTTTTCATAATATCTGCTTTAGACATTCCGTCATCGGCACATTTTTTAAGTGCTTTACCACTTGGTAATGCAACTGCTTCTACTACCTTGTATTCTGTATACATATCAAGTAGTGCGTCTTTAATTGTTTCTTTAACACCTGCCATTGGATTATCACCGCCAGCTACTTTTGGATAAGTTTTTTTAGGTTTGTTAAGATCGTTGCCGCCTCTAGTAACATCTGCTACAGTTCCATACTTTTCGTCTGGTTCATTAGCATAATCACCGTCTGCTTCAGCTTGTGCTTTTGCCGCCGCTATACCTGCTACTTTTTCTTCTGTATCATCATTCATTGCTCCGCCAACAGCACTACCTAATGCTCCGCCAATCATTCCGCCAACACCTGGCAAAATTGCATTGCCTGCCATAGTTCCTAATGCTCCGCCTGCTACTCCTGCAACGCCGCCACCGCCAGCTAAAGAACCAATTGCGCCACCTACTGGTCCGCCACCGATTGCTTGTCCTGCTATGTTTCCTAATCCTGAACCTACTGCGCCAGCTTGTAAATCTGCATCTCCGGGTACATCATCTCTACCTGGAATATCTGGATTATCCATTGCCGCCATATGCTTTTCCATATCCATTCTTGGACTCATTGGCATATCACTTACTTGTTGTGGTTGCATTCCTGCGTTACGCATCATATCCATTAATTGTCCAACTTGTCCAGCATCGTCTGCTGTCATTGAAATGTTCATTGATGCTGATTCCGTAATAAACCTTGGTTTCGGTGTTTCGATCGAATCCATTTTTGAAATCATATCTTTCATGTTCATAATTGTTTCTCCTAGCTTCCTATTGGCGATTTATTATTTTGTTTGTCGCTGATGTCCGTAGTGTCGCCAGGTTTAACATCTGCAATTGGATCGTTATCTTTATCCTTACGAGCTTCTTCTAGCTCTTTAAGCAAATCCATAACTCTATTTGTTCCAACTTTATCTTGGGCCTTTGGATCAGCTTGTTCCATTTCTAAAGTTTCTAGCTTAGTAGTATATACCTCGTCTTTTATTTCTTGGTACATTTCTGCTGGCTCATTCATATTACGAACTACTATATTATCTCTTTGACAAGTACATACTTGTGAAATATATTCATGTAGTACTTGTGGAGTAGTAGGGTAGTTTACCGATACTTCGTAGTATGTAACTTCACAGTTTTCTTTAGTTGGAAAATCTAATGGACGCTCTTGAATAGGCGTCTTTTTACCGTTACTCATAGATATTACACTAAACTTTTGCATTGCACTTTCTAAGGTGTCTGCAAACCCTTCAGGTAGTTCACCACAAATCCCAATATTAAATTCATATACTTTTTTAGCTTCTGCTAGATATTTTTCAAACATATTATCGTCCTTATAAATTATTTATCCATATTCTTGAGTTTTTCCAACAAGCTATTGCGATCTGTGACTATATAACCTTCACCTTGTACTAAACTCTCACCATCAACTCGACCATCTTTGTCCATTTTTTCTTTTTTAAGTTGTAAGTCAATCATTTTTAGTTTTTTGTCCATCTTTGCGACTTTGGCATCAAGAGACGTTTTAAGCATTCCTCCAGCCACTTCAAAAACTCTACTAGCATATCTACTCTCCACGTTCATACCTAGATCCATTAAATCGTCATACGCTGTTAATGCTTTTTCAGCAATGTCATTTAATTCGCCGTCAGCTTTTTCACCTAAGCCTTTTACAGCTGGTAAAGCACTTGCAATCTTGTCAAATTCTGATATATCACGTAATGTATCGTTTTGTAACGAAACTGCTTTTGTTTTTTCTTTAGCATTATTCATGTCATCTTGAATAATCTCTCTTGATTCAGGCAAGTCTAATAATTCTTCAAGTTTTTTGGTCATATTTAAATTCCATTATATAATACTATTTAGTGATCATACAGTACTGTGTTATTAGGATTGACGTATACCGGCTTACAATAAGCTGTTACCCTATGTTCTTTAGGCACCATTGAGCTGTAGCTATAGTTTCCGTATTGTCTTGGTATTGCTTTTGCGTAGTTTTGACATACGTGTATACTCCTAAAATACATAGGGTTAGGTTGTTGTTGCTCCGCTATTAGCACTATTAAAATAAATGCGTGTATCAATTGCCCTCATCCTTTTCTTTTTCCTTGGTGGAATATATCTTTTTCAGTTACTACTCTAAAAACGATGCCCTTTTGCTTACACCATGCTCTTGCGGCTTCCCACTTAGCCATATTTAACACAGCATGTGATTTATTATGTCTTGACTTACCTGCACTCTCTAATGTTGTTTGATTATCAGGTTTTATTTCAATTACTTCTACCCTATTTCTACCTTTGCCGTCAACAAATTGTATAAAGAAGTCTGGGACATAAACTGTAAACTTTCCTGTAAAAGGATTCTTATAAGGAATTTTAACTGCTTCACTAGCCCATTTTTTAATACTAGGACTATCGTCACAAAACTTCATAAATGCAAATTCCCAACTACTTCTGTATGTGGGTGTTGCCCTACCTATATATTTATCGGGGTTTTTTAGTGTGTACTTGCCTTGAGCAAAACGAGCCATAGTACTAGTCCATTATATTTCTTGATTCTAGTGGTGCATATGTAGGTGCTACTTTAAATCCTAATGTACTAATTTTTTGTCTGTTGAAGTTAATAATTTGTGCTACTGTAAAGCTAAGTTGTAGCTTGTCTAAATTTTGTAAGGTATCAATTAGTTCGAATACTTTAATATTGTCAAGTTTAGCTTGTTGCATAAGAACTGACCCAACAGATTCAGCGGCTGATCTTGCAAAACCTTTAGATTCAAAAAATCCAACTACAGCGTCTACTTCGTTACTTGGAAACGCTAATGACGAACTATAATAAGTATTAAAAAACTTTTTAGTTACATCATCACTATTATTATCTTGAGGTGTAGATAAGTTTGTCATTATATTACTCCATCTTGTGGCGTTTCTGAGTTACTTACAGGTGATGCAGTACCATCACTATCGTTAGGAGCAGTTGCCGCTTGTGCTCCGAATGCCGCAAGTCCTGCTACAGCAACGGTAGTTAACAATCCGCCACTGCCTCCAGAACCTTTTGGAAATGCTGTATTAGCAACACCACTAACATCTATTCCGGAAACTGATCCAATACCTTCTTTAAGTATGCCAAAGCCTGCTGACCTTAGTCCATCACTACCTAATGCTCCTGCATTTTTAATTAAATTTCCTGCTTTTAAAACTGTACCAAATCCAACGTTACCACCTGAGATATCATCTAACACACCTGCTCCACCTGTTATTAGTTGTCCTAAACTAGCAACACCGCCGCCTGATAGTGAGTTTGGACTAGGTGTAGTATCGTATGCGCCAATACCGAATCCTTTAGGTGCAGAACCTTCTGATACTGGACCTCTACTATAAAATACACTTTCATATTCTAATGTCATGCTATTTGTTACAGGATCACTTGCACTTTGGTCCATAGTATCATGTGCCCATGCACTAATTAATGGATTTACTAATACAAATGCTGTGTAACGTTTTCTAGACATTTGATAAATTACTATATTATTAAAAAACGGTGCAAAGCTATCGTTATCAAATCCATAACGATATTGCTTATGTCCAAATGCATTACCTCTATTAAACTCGTTTGGTGTTCCAAATTGTTTAATTGATGTGTCAGGATCTCCTGCAGGATTTACTTTTGAATAGTTACCATCTCTATAATAGTATCTGTAATATGCTTCCCACAATGCTGTAGTAACACCAAAGTTATCATCATGAAATTGTACGTTTATAGGATTATAATCAATTCGTTTTTGTATTGCACGTTTTCTATTATACTGATGTTTTACATCAGTCTGTACTGTATACTTAGGTAAGTCTACTGCCTTAACAAGCATATTAATTTCGTTTTGATGTTTTTCTCTAAGTTGCGGAATAACTGCTAATGCTTGTGGATTAATATTAAATGATACGTGATAAAGAAACTTTACTTTTGGTGCTAATCTAAAGGCATCGTTAACATACAATCTCGAAGCGTGTGCAAAGTCACCAAGGTTACCTTTGGGATTCAATGCTCCCGAAATTACATTATCCATGAAACCTTTTAAAAAATCAGCCATAAGTTATACTCCTGTAGTAATATTTATCAATCTAAATTAAGTGGGTATATAATTCAGTCATAAAAAAAGGGACATAAGAGCCCCTTTTTTTGTATATGTTAAAAATATTATGTAGCGCCACCGCCAGTAATAGCTGTATTAACTGTACGTCCAACTGCTGTTCCTAGTCCTGTACCTTGTGGAGTTTGGATTGCATTGTCATAACGTATCGATAGTGCGATAGACACAACATCGGATGTAGCATAAGCTAACTGGTTGTAGTTCGCACTCTCAAGATAACAACCATATAGCTCAAACGTTTCTAGTACTGATGCTGTATTAGCACCGTTACCACCATCTAGTATTTCAATTCTAGTAACAAACTTGTAATCTGCACCACTTGCCGCACTTGACTGTTCAAAGAAATCAAACTGTTTCTGAAGTTGTTCACCAACAAGTTTTTGTACATTGTTGCTAACGTCTTCACGTAAGTTAAGCGTAATTGGTTCCCAAGTATGTTTTCCTGCAAGGAATACTTTTGAGTTGTAAATATCTACAGTCATTTGCTCGAAACTAACGTTTGGTCTTGTAACGTCAATTACTGCTTTTGTTAATTCTGTAGTTGGTGAACTTGCACCAAAGTTTTCTAGCGATACCCTAAAACGGTATTGCAGTTTAGGCATTAACAGTCCTTGGTTAGACGCACTTGCGTTACTATCCAATGGTACTGTTAGCTTTGAGAGTGTTGAAATTGCCATTATGTGCTCCTGTTAATATTATTTATCCGTTTAGAGTCCTGCAATTTCACCAGTATTTTTAAGTCTTAGTGGAATGTAAATAAATTCTACTGCCTTAACTGGTTCTATTGCTATGTCTACGTAAAGTTCATTTCTGTCTATTCTTGATGGTGTGTTATTTGACTCGTCACACACTACTAAGAAGTCGTACAATGCTCTTTGACCTACTAGTTCTAGCATTAAGCTATCTACTTGTGCTTTGATTTCATCACGTGTTATCTTATCGTTTGGCTCAAAGATATAAGGTTTAGCAAGTTTATTAAGTTGTGATCTTAAGAAAATTACCAATCTTGCAACGTTAATTCTATCTAAAGAACTAGCATTTTTTGCTCTAGTTTTCTGTCCAAAGTTAACTAACCCTGCGCCTGTTAAGAACGTAATTGGGTTAATATTTTGTGCATATAGTGTATCACGCTGTCCTTCATTTAATGCAATTGACTTAAATTCGCCTTCTGCATCAATAAATCCTGCGGCACTTGCGTTTGTAATGCCACCACGTCTTGTACCTGCTGGTGCAAACCATGGAAACGATACTTGATCGCTTAGTGCAAATGTTCTTAGAATACCGTGACTTGGTGGAACAATAACATTATTACCTGCATTATCACTTGTGAATAAGCTCGGATAGAACATACCTAAGTATTCGTCTCTAGTAACTGCTCCGTCATCGTTATCTTCAACTGCTAATGCTGTGTTTGAACCCCAATTTAATAATGAAGTTCCGTCACTTGCTAATCTAAACGGTGTGTCACCTACGATAAATGCAGTTAAGCCTCTATCGTTATTAAGTGTTACCATTTCACCAATTAACTCTGGATAACTTGGACAAGCCATTACGTTGAATAATCTTGATTCGTCATCTCTAATTTCTTGGTTGCTATTAACTAGTGATTGTAATGCAGTAACAATAACCTTACGCTGTGCTTTACGTCCAAATGTTCCTGAACCGTCTGGTTGATTAGCTGATACTGTTACCCATCTATGTGGATAGTAAGTAGCCATACTTGCATCACCCATTCTAATATTTTTAGCTGTCAGTGTAATATAGTTACGATTAAATTGTTTTACATTAAATCCGCTTCTACGTAGATTAAACAACAACATACCTTTTGGATATAGTGCAGGATCTGGTGCGTCAGTGTCTAAAAAGTCACTAACTAATAGTTCTGCAATAGTTCCACTTGGTGCCGCTGTAGCTGTACCGCCACTTGTACCAAAACGTGCATCTGCAAACAGTATTCCGTCTTCAGTAGTTTGGTCACTTGAGTCAATTAAACTCCAAATAGTTGTATCAGCGTTGTATCTATAAACTTGTGGATAGCTTTCTAAGTTTGCAGTAGATACCCAAATGTCACCTGTTACTAGTGGTGTAGTATCTGACTGTGCTGTAGGCTCAGTAGCTGAAACAATTGGTCCTGCTGGATCAGCTGTGCTGTAAACTTGTGCATAACCCTTCCATGTAGTACCATTGTGTACCATAATATCACACTCGTCAACAATTGAACTGTACCAATGTCTCTTATCATCAGTTAATGATGTTGGAGCGTTTGGACCTGCTGAGTATGTCATGATCTTCCAGTTTGACGCTGTAAATGTATGCGCCTCACCTGATGGTTTTGTATATAAGTTAGCTGTTCCTGCTTTAGTTGAATAGTTATAAGCCGCAAAACCAATTAGTGTAAACAAGTTATCGGTGTCTGTAATTTTAATTTCGCCACCGTCATTATGTTCAATTACTACTCTGTTACTTGCATCTACACTTGCAACAATGTTTATAAAGCCATGTGCGTTAATTGCATCTGCAATTAAGTCTGCATCGCCTACTGCACCTGTTGCTGTCATTGCTAAAGCTACATTACTATCTTGTGCAAGTACGCCTACTTTACTTTCACTTAGTGAAAAGTTAAATGTACCAGCACTCAAAGTTGATGCTGTAATTGCACTTGATGTAATCTTAGTAGATCCTGAAGCATTTCTGCTCTTAATACAAAAATCAAGTTCTTCGTTCTCTGCTCTAGTTACGTGTGCTTGGATATATGCCGCTCCAACTGCAAGATCAATTCCACCTTTTGTTTTAGATAGATTAAAAAGTGCCGCTTCGTTAGTTAAGTAAACTGGAGACGGTGTAGCAACCCATAATTTAGTAGTTGAGTTATAATACTTAACTTTCATATTAGCACCCAAGTTAGCATCTGTAGTTTTAAACCAAATACTACCTGATGGTCTTGTTTGTGTATCAGCAGTTTTAAACTCTGGAACACTTGTATGTGGTGCAATAGTAAGTCTTGGTGCGTAGTATGTTCCTGCTGTTAACCCTAAGTCAGCTAACAATGAACCTGATGCGCCTGCCGCTACAACAATCGCTCCATCGTCGTCTGTTGAACCGTCTGTTGTTGAACTTCCATCACTGAATAAGTTAAACTTACCGTCTACGCTTTTAGCTGTAACACCAGTAATACCTGCGGATGTAATCGTAGATACCATGTTAGCTACAGTTGTACCTGATAGTGTAACAGTTGTTCCGTTAACAATAATAGTTTGGCCGGATGTTAAAGTTGGATTTGTTGCTGTACCAGTAATTGTTGGCCAACTCTTAACCCATAATGCAGAACCTACTTTAACCCATGCACCGTCTGTATTCTTGTAATAAACTCTATTTGTAGTAGTTGTAGTAACAACAGCATAATCACCAACAGCTCCTACTGATCCTTTTGGATCACCAGTTGCAGACCCACCAACTAAGTTAGTTGTTGAAGTTATTACAGTAGGCACTTTATTAGTAAATGTCTGTCCGCCAGTAACTGTTGCCGCGTTTCCGTTCCACTCAAAAATTCCGTATTTTGAAAGAGCTGTATCAAACCAATTTGTGCCATTTGCTGGAGCCGCGGTCGGCGCCGATGCACTTGGTGATAGTTCATTAAGATCTATATCTGCTCTAACAACATAAGCACTATTACTTACACCTAAGTATGAGTAAGCCGCTTGTAATCCATATTCATTAAGCTCACTTCCGTTAACTGGATTTTTATTTGTATCCACTTGGAAGTAGGGATCACCGAAAGTATCTGCTAAGTCTCTTTGACTTGTAATTAGATATGGTGTTCCTGCTGTTGCCTTAGTTGTTCCTGAGGCTGTTCCTGTTCCTGCCGCGTTCGTTTTGTCTTGTTTTGACACAACAAACAACATAGGTGTTGTACCTGGTTCTGCTGGGGTATAGAAGCTTTCGTCGATTACGCTAACTTGTATCCCGGGTGATACTAATGCCATTTAAGTTCTCCTGTATTTGTAATAACTGTTACATGTATTTATACATCTATGACAAAAATGTATATGATAACGCCTACAAAAAGGGGGCAAAAAGGTATGGTAAATACAATATGCGTCCTTTATGTCAATATTGCAAACAAAAACCTGCCGCAGTTAATTATAAAAAAGCAGGTAAGATATATTATCGTAAACAATGCGAAAGATGTTTACATAACGGAAAAGGATATGGCGTACCATCTTGGTATAAGTCTGGTTACCGTCAAAAAGATAGTTGCGAAAAATGTGGATATCAAAGTCAACACAAAGAACAGTTTAACGTTTATCATATTGACGGCGATTTAAATAATGCAAGACCTAGTAATTTAAAGACTATATGTGCAAATTGTCAGCGACTTATGCAGAAGCAAGGCGTAGTGTGGAAGCAAGGCGACCTTGTACCTGACTTTTAAGTTCGTCTAATGTACCTTCATTGTAAATATTAAAATCAAAAGGAACTTTAGCCCAGCGCCATTCGCTAGGATGTGCTTCTAATGGTTCAATCCCTAAGTCTTGATACTGTCTAAACCACATAGGATCAGGTCCCCGTTTTACACACCAAACTTTTCCACCTAAATCTTTAATCTGTTCTGCTTCATTTTCAAAACGTACATCAGGAATAACAAAATTTTTATCAGGATTATTAATTATTCGTTGCTTAATTAAACTAACCCATACACCATCAAAGAATCCTTGTCGCATACAGTCAGTACCAAACAGTTGTAATACTAATCTAGGTGAAACATCTTTACCTAATTCTTTTGACCAAAAATCATCTGGTTGTTCACGCCAATATCTGCTCTCTTGTGTTTCACCTTCAAGCATATCACGATCCCAATCAAAGATTGTAGCAACGCCATCTTTTAGTTTGTCTGCAAATGATATTTTTTCAAACTGGTGATTTTCGACAAGAACGTCAGCAACCGTTCCTTTACCACTACCAATTAGTCCACAGATTCCGATTAGCATTTGATTCCTTATCATAATATTGTATTGTTACAATTATATAATAAATTTATCGATTTGTCAAGTGTTTTTTAGCCAATTGTGAAACTATAGCCTGCTCCGCCACTAACTTGTAGTGAAACATCGGACTCTAGTTTGTCTAATTCAGCTTGTGCTTCTGCTTTTAGTGCATCACCATTAAGAGTTGATCCACCTTGTGGACCAGCAATAGTAGCAAATTTACTTCTTGCTTCTCCTAGCATGTACTTACACTTTGCAAGTGTATAGTCTTTAATCCACTGTTGTGCTAGATAGTCATTAAGTATTTCAAAGTCTGGTCGATAGTTATAGCAGTACAGCATTATATCTTCTTCTGCTCTTGGACGTTGTAATAGCGTTAGTTTCTTAGTAGCAGTATTCCATTTAAATTCAATAAAGCTACCAAACATTCTACCTACTAATTCTTGGTATCCTGCAAATGCATTGTATGTTGATAATCCGCCCATGTTACTACTTGCTAACAAGTATGTATTTGTGTATGCCATATTAAACGGTTCAAATACGCTTCCGCCGTCGCCTCCGCCGGATCTTGATCCAATTGAGCGTCTAAATAGTTTTCTTACTTCAACAACTTCGTTTGGTAATATGTAATCGTTTTGGTCAATTACAGTAGGTAGGAAAATATATGACTCTTCGACTGAATTATCACTCTTTTGTCTAAACTTTGCAAAAGCACTATTTAAAGCTATTTCATAGTGATCGGGGTCAAGTTCAACATCGACCATGCCCCCACCTAGCATAGCTTCAACATATTTGTATACTTCTTGTTTTTTAGTTTGTATATCTGCCATTTATATTTCCTCGCTATAGTATTTATGCGAACGATAAATACTAGTGTTATGCCTAGACTCAGTTTATACAAGCCCGAACGGGGCAAAGATTACACATTTTTGGATAAGCAAATCCAAGAGATGTTTACTATTGGCGGTACTGATATATTTGTACACAAATATTTAGGGCCAACAAATCCAAGCGAAGATGATGCAACAGCTGATCAACCACGTTATGCTGGTGGAGTTAAAGAAACAAATATTCAGGATATGTTATTCCTAGAGAATAGGGATCGCAAATACGACCCTGATGTATACACAATGCGTGGCATTTATAATGTATCAGATGTTGATTTTGATATGAGCCAGTTTGGACTATTTTTACAAAATGATATTGTGTTTATGACTATTCCGATTAATTATAGTGTAAAAACATTAGGACGTAAAATTATGTCAGGTGATGTTATTGAGTTACCTCATTTAAAAGATGAATATGCACTAAATGATTTTGATGTAGCGTTAAAACGTTTCTACGTTGTTGAAGATGTAAACAGAGCTAGTGAAGGATTTACGCAAACTTGGTATCCACACTTGTATCGTGTAAAAATGAAACAAATTGTTGATAGTCAAGAATTTAAAAGTATACTTGATTTACCAACAGAAGAAGGTAGTTCACAAACATTACGTGATGTTCTTAGTACATATGAACAAGAGATGCAAATTAATAATGCTGTAATTGCACAAGCTGAGGTAGATGCGGCTAAGAGCGGATTTGATACTGCAAATTTATATACACTACAAGTTGATGCAAATGGTGAACCTGAACTTGTAACAACAGATGTAACCACGCTGGATACTAGTACACATAATGAACTTGCTGATAGAGTAAATCAAACTCCAGAACGTAATGGTTATGATGGTTACTTAATAGGTGATGATATTGCTCCTAATGGAGAAGCATTTGGTAGTGGAATTAGCTTTCCTCTTTCACAGGCAAAAGGCGATTATTTCTTAAGGGTAGATATGTTTCCTAATAGATTATTTAGATATGACGGTGCAAGGTGGGTTAAAATGCAAGATGCAGTTAGAACAACACTAACAAATACAGATACAAGAAAAACTCAAAGAACAGGATTTGTTAATAATACAAATACAGCCGCAATTGGTGGAACAGCTACTACTGAACGACAAAGTTTATCCAAAGCACTTAAACCCAAGGCAGATAATTAATGCAACATTTCTACGACGGACAAATAAGACGATATATTACACAGATGGTAAGACTGTTAAGTAACTTTTCTTATAAAGATAGTGACGGTAATCTTGTTCAAGTTCCTGTTATGTACGGAGATATCACTAGACAGGTTGGACATATCCTACGTGATAATTCAGAAAACAAAATTCCAAGTGCTCCTCGTATTGGAGTCTATGTTACTGGTTTAGATTTAGATAGATCAAGAACTGCTGATCCTACATTTGTTAGTAAAGTACACTTAAGAGAAAGAACATATGATGATGCTAACAAAGAATACTTAAACACTCAAGGTAAAAATTATACTGTTGAGCGTTTAATGCCTACACCATATACACTTCAGCTAAATGCTGATATTTGGTCTACTAATACTGATCAAAAATTACAAATTATGGAGCAGATTTTGATGTTGTTTAATCCAAGTTTAGAAATACAAACTACTGACAACTATATTGATTGGGCAAGTTTAACTACTGTAGAATTATCAAATGTAAATTTTAGCTCACGTGCTATTCCTATCGGAACAGAATCAGATATCGACGTTGCACAGTTAGGATTTACAACACCTATATACATTAGTCCGCCAGTTAAAGTTAAGAAACTAGGAGTTATTACAAGTGTTGTTATGAGTATATGGGACGAATCGACAGGCTCAGTTGATCTTAAGAGTACATTCCCTGAGCTAACTGCATATGATGATAGCGAGGCAAATATGCCTAAGCGTAGTTCGACACGTAAAAATAATGATACTGTAAGAGACGGTAAAATACAAACTAGCATAACAACATATAAAGACTACGATTTATCTGTGCTTAATAATATAGCACAAATCATTAGCAAAGGTGTAACTGGTTCTAAAAGATGGGAAAATATATTTGATGCTATACCTGGTAACCATCAAGATGGCTTAACGCAAATACAATTACAGCGTGAGTTACTAGCAGGTGAAACAGTATCATCAGGTAGTGTTAACGGAACAGTTACTATTAATCCATTAGACGAAACTCAATTAACTGTTAATTGGGACGAAGATACTTTTCCAACTAATACAACACTAACTACTCCATCAGGAAGAGGAAATCCGGGATCAGTTGACTTTATTGTTAACCCAGGAACCTTTAATCCAGCAACAGCAAAAATAGCTGGATTAAGACTATTACTATTAGGCGCAATTAACACTAGTTCAAGTGTAGGTGTTGCAGGTTATGATGGTCCAGATGCATGGAAAAATTCAGACGACACAGATTTTGTAGCAGGCGAACATGACGTTGTAGAATGGGATGGTACTCAATGGCACGTTGTATTTGATGCAAGTGCAAATACTACCCCTAGTACGATTACATACATTACAAACCTAAACACAGGTGTGCAGTACAAATGGAACGGTACAGAGTGGCTACTTAGCTTCGAAGGCGAATACCGAAAAGGCACCTGGCGCATAGTATTCTAGCATAATTATTAGTATGAATGACAATATTATATGCAGTGGTGCTCTCTTCTACGCTCTTTCCTCTAAGAGGTTTTTGATGTTGCATCGCACACAAAGTAAACAAAAAAATGTTTGGGGATTAGTAGGTGGAACAAATGGGCAAAACGAGTCGCCTTGGCCTGCATTACAAAGAGAAATAAAAGAAGAAGTAGGTAGTACTCCTAAAATACTTAAAACTATTCCATTAGAAACTTTTGTTAGTTCTGATAGTAAGTTTCATTTTCATACATATTTGTGTGTAATAAAAGAAGATTTTATTCCACAATTGAACGATGAACACGATGGATATGCTTGGGTAAGTTTTGGTAAATGGCCAAAGCCGTTACACATGGGGTTACGTAATACTTTACAAAACAAAACTAATCAAACTAAGTTACAAACTGTGTTTGATTTAATACAACTTTTAGAACAATAGGAGATACGTTTTGCAACAGATAAATTCAATTACTATAGTCGGCGGTGGATCTGCGGCATGGTTAGCGGCCGCATATATTCGAAATAATATGTGGGACGTTCCATTAACAATAATTGATAAAGAAGTAGGAACACCTATTGGTGTTGGTGAAGCAACTGTGTTAACTTTTCCTTCTTTCCTTAGGGAGTGCGGATTATCTGTAAACGATTGGTTTACACAAGTAGATGGAGCATATAAGTCTGGAATTAATTTTCCTGGTTGGAAGAAACCAGGTAATACTGTATGGCACCCTTTTTATCTTAATAGGTCATATCTTGATCAAGCAATAACACAATACGATGTTTGGGCAGATCTTGGTAAGCGTGAAACCTTCCAAGAGTTAGCGTTACCATGTTATAAAACAAATATGGATAACAAAATTGACATACACAATGCATATACAACACTAGCATATCACATTGATTGCGGAAAACTAGTAAAACGTTTACAAGAATTATGTTATAAAGATATGGATATTATTAAAAGTGAAGTTGTAGATGTTATTAGAGATGATGAAGGATATATTACTGAATTAAACTTAGCAAACGGGCAAACACATAAGGGTGACTTCTTTATTGATTGTACAGGATTTGGTTCAATACTAAAAAAGCCGGACAGAGTTGAGTTGCTAGGTGAAGGAAGATTATTTACAAATACTGCTGTTGCAGGACATGTAGAATATAAAGATATTGAGAAAGAACGTACACCATATGTAAATTGTCCTGCTGTAGACCATGGATGGATTTGGAAAATTCCTACGCAGTCACGCATAGGTAGCGGAATGGTATTCAATAGAGATATTACTGACGTTGATACTGCTAAACAATACTTTAGTGATCACTGGGAAGGAAGAATTAAACCAGAAGATATGAAAGTTATTGACTGGAACCCGTATTATAGTAAAAACTTTTGGGAGAAGAATGTTGTTTCAATTGGTCTAAGTGGTGGATTTATTGAGCCGTTAGAGAGTACAGGATTAGCAAGTATGACAACAGGTATTCAAGAACTTGCAAAAATGATACCTCAGCAATGGTATGATAACAAGAGAATTAGTGCTTACAATAATTATATGATGGATTGGTATGATGATGCTGTTGACTTTATTAACAGTCATTATGCTGATACTGAATGGGATACACCTTTTTGGAATTTTGTAAAAGAAACACATGTAAAATCAGATAAACATAAATTTTATGAACGTTGGTTAAAGGATCCTAAAAAAACTTTTTATTCTAGGGTACACTCGGTTACACTATTTCATCCACCTAACTGGCAACTTTGGTTAATACAAATGGGCTATCCAACAAATGTTGACTTATCAAGAATACCAAAATTAGATCTAGAATCTCAACAACAAGATTTTAATAAACAAGAATATATAAGAAATATAATTAGTATGTCACACTCTGATGCAATTGAAACTACTAATTTAGGTATTGACTGGTTCTCAAAAGCTATGAGTCGTACAGATAGAGATACAATGATATGAAGATAGTTATTGTCGGTGGCGGAACAGCCGGTTGGTTAGCCGCATTAATGATATCAAAAGTAAAACCAGAGCATGATGTTACATGTATTGAAAGCAGTAAGATAGGTATTATTGGTGCTGGAGAAGGAAGTACAGGTTCACTAACAGATATTATTCAAAATGAAACATTTGATTTTGGGTGTGTAGAACAAGACTTTATAAAAGAATGTGACGTTACTCTTAAATTAGGAATAAAACATATTGGTTGGGGTACTGATAAGAATAAGTTTTACTATGGTCCAATTGATGGCACACCAACTAGTAACGATCCAGCTGACATCTCTTTTCAGTTTGCGTTAGGACATGTCGGACAGCAAGATTTACATGTTGCTACTGAACTAGGATATAAAATTGAACACGAAAAGAATAGCTTCCAAGAAGCTAAAGGCAATCATGCATATCATTTTGATGCACATAAAGTAGGACAATACTTTAAGAAGTTATGTTCAAAGGTTACTCATATTGATAGTGAAGTAACAAAAGTAAATCTTCATAGCGAAACAGGTTATATTACTAGTGTACTACTAAGTAATTCACAAGAAATACACGGCGATTTGTTTATTGATGCTAGTGGATTTGCACAAGTATTAATGAAACCTTTAGGTGCAACATGGAAAAGTTATAAAGAGGATTTACCAGTTAATAGTGCATTGCCTTTTTTACTACCGTATGAAGAGGGAGAAATTATCCAACCTGTAACTACAGCATGGGCACAAAATAACGGATGGTGTTGGCAAATTCCAACACTACATAGACGCGGATGTGGATATGTATTCAGTGATGAATTTGTTACAGCTGATCAAGCACATGCAGAACTTGAACAAACTATTGGACGTAAGGTTGACCCGATTAGACACATTAAATTTGAAAGTGGTAGACAACACGAACTATGGATTAAAAATTGTGTGTCAATAGGATTGTGTGCGGCTTTTGCTGAACCGTTAGAAGCAACTAGTATTCATACAACTATCATGCAATTAAAACAGTTGACATTTCAATGTATTGATAGTACAATAGAACATACGTGTACTAAGTCTAAAATATTTAACTATAACTCTATCCAAGGCAATATGTATGATTCTTTAAAAGAGTTTTTGGTCGCACATTATGCTTGTAAAAGAAAAGACACAGATTTTTGGAAGAGTGTTAGCGTTGGATCTGATTTTGTAAAAACAATTCATGAACTATGTAAGATTAGAGTTCCTAATTTTACTATGTTTCCAGGAGGTGAAGGACATGCCGGTTGGCCTTTATGGAGTTATGTCTTAGCAGGTACAGGAGCGTTAACACCGCAAGTAGCAAGAAGAGAATTAGAAATGAATAACAACGAAAAAATAGCAAAATTGTGTTATGCTAATTTTTTAGGAATGCATGAAATGTATTCAGAAGAATTAAAAACAAATACAGAAGTAGTTAAGGCAATGCAATGATCAAAGTGTACGGAGATATAATGTTGGATCGATGGATATACGGAGTTTCTGATCGCATAAGTCCAGAAGCGCCTGTTCCAATATTAAGAGAAGTTGATCAAAATTTTAGCATCGGGGGTGCTGGTAATTTGGCTCTTAATATACAATCTATAAACAATAGAGTTGCACTATATGGTAGTATAGGAAGAGATAAAGAAGGTTATAAACTCATTGAAATGATAGGCGATACAAATCTAGAGCCTCGTATAGCAAATGATCAGTTGACAACAACAACTAAGACAAGACTAGTTGGCCAAAACGGTCAACATATTATGCGTTGGGATAGAGAAGATTATTACTTAGGTGAAGATGCACAAAAAAGACTTATAAACGATATTGTTACTAACTCTATTGTGTGTATAAGCGACTATAATAAAGGAACAGTAACAGCTGATACTATTCGTCAACTTGTAAAGAGACAATGTAAAGTATTAGTAGATCCAAAGCAGTTACCAGAAGTATATAAAGGTGTATTTTTAGTTAAACCAAATATGAAAGAATATACAGAATGGTTTGGAGATTTTGATTACAATACAGCAAGAAAGAAACTAAAACAGTTTGGATGGACTTGGTTAGTAGTTACTGACGGTGCAAACGGTATTCATGTAATAAACGCAGAAGAAAATTGGCATATTAAAGAGCCTGTAAGAGAAGTTGCAGACGTAACAGGAGCAGGTGATACTGTACTTGCTATTATTGCTTCAAGTATTGAAAAGGGTATGAGTATTATCGAAGCATGTAAACTTGCATGTTTTGGAGCCGCACGTATTGTTGAACAACGAGGTGTAGCAGTAATTACAAATGATGATCTTAACCGAGGAATAGTATTCACTAACGGAGTGTTTGATATACTACATATTGGCCATTTAAAGCTACTTAGATACGCTAAGACGCTTGGAAATCGGTTAATAGTGGGTATTAACAGCGATGCGAGTGTAAAGCGTATAAAAGGCGATTTAAGACCCATTAACGATCAAGACACCCGCAAGGAAAGCCTCTTAGAGCTTGGTTTTGTAGATGAAGTTGTTGTGTTTGAAGAAGATACACCTTTGGAAGCAATCACCAAATTAGAGCCAGATATCATAGTAAAAGGAGGTGACTATATACCCGATACAGTAGTAGGAAATCATCTTGCTAGAGTTGTTATCTTTCCTATAGTTGAAGGACATAGTACATCTAATACAATCAAAAAAATGGAGAAACAATGAGGATATTAGTTACAGGGTATAAAGGATTTATTGGGCAACATATGTCTAATTATTTTTTACATAAAGGACATGAAGTTGAAGGCTTTGATTATGTAGAAAATATAGTTCCTGATGTTAAAGATTACGACTGGGTTATACATTGTGGTGCTATATCAGATACTACAGAAACTGACATTGATAAAGTATGGGCTCACAACTTAGAATTTACACAAAGACTGTTACAAGTATGTGATCACTTTGGAACAAATTTACAGTATGCAAGTTCAGCATCAGTATACGGGCCACTTAAAGAATTCAAAGAAGATTCCCCATGTTTACCACAAAGCCCATATGCTTGGAGTAAGTATTTGTTTGATAGAACAATACAAGAAGTTGGTGCTAATAACTTTAGCTGTATTGTACAAGGATTTAGGTACTTTAATGTATATGGTCCAGGAGAAGGACATAAGAAAGATCAACAAAGTTTAGTAAGTAAGTTTACAGAACAAGCTGTGCATCAAAAGGTTATTAAACTATTTGAAGGAAGTGATAAATTCCTTAGAGATTGTGTAAGTGTATACGATGTTGTAGCTACACAAGATGCTATGATGAAAGTTGATGAAAGCGGAATTTGGAATCTTGGTACTAGCAAAGCAATTAGTGTTGAAGAAGTTGCAAAAATTATTGCTAAAAAACATAATGCAGAAATTGAATATATTCCAATGCCTAAACATCTTAAAGGGCAATATCAAGAATATACTTGTGCAGACAATACAAAGCTACATAATACTATACCAATTAGAAATTGGATGACAATAGAGGAATACTTTAATGCACACACCGACTAGACTAGAGGGTCACATTAAAAAAGGATGGGGTTATGAACTTATCTGGGCAACTAATGAAAAATACTGCGGTAAAATAATGATCTTTGATAAAGTAGGTGCTAAGTTTAGTATGCATTTTCATAAAGAAAAAGATGAAACTTGGTTTGTTAATAGTGGTAGATTTTTACTACGTTGGATTAATACCGAAACAGCTGACCTAATAGAACAAGAACTTAAGGATGGTGATACTTGGCATAATCCACCTTTACAACCACACCAATTAATCTGCTTAGAACCTAATAGTTCTATTACCGAAGTTAGTACTGCGGATTCAGTTGAAGATAATTACAGAATTGGCAAAGGCGACAGTCAAAAAGATGTTAAGCCTGTGCCTCTCCCCACTTAATAATAATATTTGAAACTACAGCATTACCAGTCGTTTTATAAACGTTAAGTGCTAACACGTCTGGTCCATTCGGGAATGTACCTCTACCACCTAGTGTAGTATTTGTTAACTCTTTCAACTGATTTAAATCAAGTACTGCTTGTTCACCTGGAACAGCAATAAATGAAAAGACTGTTTCTCCTGGCTGTGCATATGGTGGTTGACTAAACGTAAAGTTAATTACATCACCTGGACTAACTGTTCCTGAAGCTGAGTTGTTAAAGTTCACTTTATAGTATTCAATACCTGACCCACTTTGATCACCAAACTGGAACGGTCCGTCAACATATGATACCGCTGTGTTAGCTGGGAAGTTAATATCGCTTTGGTTAGTTGGATTACCGCTCGAGTCACCTAAGTCTATACCTGCTTTAGCACCTGAAGAGTCAAATACACTCTTTGTAAAGAATACAAAGTTACTGTTAGTTGTATTTCCACCTTTAATAAATGTAATACTTTGTCCTGAGTTTAAGTTCTGTGTAGCACTTGTACTAAATCTAACAAAGTAATAGCTACCGTAATCTGTAACCTGTGTTAGAGTCGTACCAGCTGGAAAGTGACTGTCGTTAAGTTCATCACCAACTTGTATATTTGCTGTTTCAAAACTTGCCGCATTAAAGTAACCATAATTTCTACGTCCTGTGCTATACTGTAAGTTTGCAGTAGTTGATGCTTGGGCCATAACTGCCGCTGTTGTGTATGTAGCAGTATCACCTGAGTTCCAACTAACCGAACCACCGGAAGCAACCTGAGCAAAACTTGGCTGTCCACCTTGTGCTAGTCCTGATAATCCTGACCAACCAATGTCTGCTGGGTTAACTGGATAATTTTGTGGATTAAGCACACCTTCAACAACAATACCGCCTGACTGTCCTGATTCGTTTGGTTCTGAAGTAATCTCCATTGTCTGCATAAGCAACTGGGCTCTGTTTAGTAGTTCTCTATCGCCTAAGTCACCAACAATAGCGTTACTAACACTTGGTGCTAGACGTAATAAGAACGCTGTTTGTTTTGTTGTACTAACACTAACACCTGTTTCTGCGTAGGAGAAAATGTAACCACGATCTTCATCAAAGTTACCATCTGTAATAAATGCTGATCCCCAGTGTGATATAAGAGGTGTAATAGTATTACTAACAAGTATAACTCCAGTACTAATAGCATGTGACGTTGCTGGGCCTGCTGTGTACTGTCTTACAGCACCAGCTTGATAGTTAGTAAGCGGAGCCGCTCTAGTTAATCCACCAAGTGTGTTAGTTACTTTATTATTTGTACTAAATGCAACTAATTCGTTATCAATATAAACTGTACCTGCGTCTGGATAGAAAGCAGAATCTCTAAGTGCTATAGTTGTTTGCGTTTCGTCCATTGCAGTTTTTAATTTATCAATAGCACCTTCGTTAGTAACTTCGTATCTAACTGGTAAGTTACCTGAACGCATATATGCTTCTGTATTAACGTTTGAGTTACGCATTCTATGACAGTATACAAAGTTACCATCACTACCACGTACCATCCAGTCAATAAAACCAGCACCGTACCAACTGTATTGAATACCAATCATCTGCATATATCTAACATCTAAATCGTATCCACTTGGTCCTGTTCCATCTAATCTGTCTAAGTTCCAATCTTTTTGTTGTACTTTTTTATCTGCAATCAACATAGCTTTTGCCGCTAGTACTGGATTAACACCTCTATAATCTGGTGTTACTGTCATTACTGTGTCGCTTTCAACATGTGATACAACGTGTGTCATACCTTTAACAACAATCCTATCACCTGCTTTTAGCTGATCTCTAAATCTTGTATTTGTACCTGTAATTAAGTTACTATCTGGTTGTACTGCAAATGTACCTGCAACTTGTTTTGTACTTGTACGTTGTGCAACTGTAACATTTGTTCCGTCAAATTCCCAATAAATTCCGTTCTGATCATCAAAGATACCTGAACGTACTGTAGCACCATGCCAACCAACAACTGTCATTTGAGCCGCAAATCCTAGCGCCGCTGTAGTAGCACCTAGTCTACGTGTTGACGCACACTTATATGTTCTTTCATCAACAATTTGTGTAACTGTATATTCGCCGTTGTATCCAGCAGTTTCAACTCCAATAAGTCTAACTCTACCACCAATTTGTGCTCCGTGATCGTTATCGTCTGTAGTAATAGTAAGGATTGATCCGATAGCTGTACCGTTTGCTGTAACACTTCTTAAGTCGTAACTTGGAGCAAATAAAGCACCTGTTGTATACATAATACCTTTACCTGACTGATATCTAATATACTTTTTACTCTGTCTAATTGCTTGAGCACCATGTTGTGGTCCGCCTGTTCCTAGCTGAACACCACCATCATATGGTCTGTGTATAAAGAAACTGTCTGGACGCATATACACAGAAGCCTGAATCTTATCTTCTGTACTATCACCTAAAAACTCAGCAATACTTCCTTCTGATCTAGCATTATATGTAATTTTATTTTTCTCTGGAACAGTAATAGCAATAAACGATCCTGCCGCTAGTGCGTGATTATTAGTTCCGCCGTCATCCGAGTTAACATCAACTAAGAATGTATCTCCTGGAACCATTCCGTGTGCATAAGGCCAAGTAACTTCTAATGTTGCTAGTGCTTTAAAGTCAACTGAACTAGATGAAGTAATAGATTGTGTTGTAAAGTCTGATAGTGTAACACCACTTACTAACGATAATGTATCACCACCTACTGCTGTACCTGAAATCGTACCTGTTACAGCATCATTAGATCCACCAATACTTGCAATAGTTACTATTGCATCATTAGCCGGACTTGCACCACCTAGTGAAGTACCAGCTATAGTAATTTTATTTCCTACATAGTATGCTGATCCGCCTTGTCCTACAGTTAATGTAATTGTAGTATATGCCGATCCATTCCTTGTAATATCCCATTGTGCTCCTGTACCTGCGTTAGCTTGGTTTGAACCTGGAACACCTGTAAATGAAGTTGGTAATGTAGGAGCTGTACCTGCAATACTTACAGCATCAATAACACCTGCAACAACACTAGTAACTGTAACTGTAGCATCATTAGTTGGACTTGTTCCGCCTAACTGTGTACCAGCTATTGTAAATGTTTGATCTGGGTGGTAGTTAGTACCAGCTGTATCAATTACTGCTGAGTATGAGCCGTTATTTGTAACATCAAATATTGCACTTGCGCCTGCAATTGATTGAATACTTTTACCTATAATAGTTCCACCATTAAATGCTACTGGAGTACTAGATACATCAGTACCTTCAACTCTAACATCTAAAATTGTTCCGCCTACTCCAATGTCAACTACTTGTAACTTAACATCGTTAGCTGGACTTGCACCACCTAAGTTAGCACCGCTACATGTAATAGTATCAGAAGTAGTATAACTTGCGCCACCTTGTACTACTTGAAATCCGTATGTAGTTCCAGTTACTGTTATTCTAAATTGAAAACCTGTTCCTGAGCCACCTGTAAATGATAAACCTGCTCCGCCAAATTCGTATGATCTTGTAATTGTTGGAGGAGTACCTTGACTCCAATCAGTGTTATCAACAGTTAATGAAGTAATTGATCCGCCTGCACCTACTCCTGCAACCTTAGCAACAATATCATTACCGCCACTACTCTGAGGACCATCTGATCCTGTTCCGTCTACTTGTGATCCCGGAACTTTGACTCTATCATGTATAGCAAATCCTGAAGAGTCATCTGGTGAATCTAGCGTCATAGTTGTATAAGCATCGTTCTCATGTACTAGTGTAACATTAGTACTTACTGTACCGCCATCGTTGTTATTTGTTGATGTTACGTTTTCGTATGTAATTGTCCCACTTAATGCTGTACCAGTTATAGTTGCGGCTGTAATACCACCTGAACCATTAATTGTTGAAACTAATACCATTGCATCATTAGCTGGAGTTAGTCCGCCTAATGCTGTACCAAGAATTTTAATTCTATCGCCTATAACATAGTTACTACCTGCTTGGTTAATACTTGCAAGTACGTAACTTGTTCCGTCTTTATTAATATTAAACTGTCCGTTGGCTCCTGCCGCCGTAGCATTTGTTCCTGAAATACCAGTATAGCTTTGCTGTAATCTACTTAAAGCCGCTGTAAACTGTCCACTCATTGTAATAGTACTACCTACAATATTAGTAACAAAGATAGCGTCTCCAGTACCGTTATTTGCCGCCTGTCCTGCAATAATACCTGTTGTTGATGAAACATCAAACTGTGTTGCTCCTATACTAATGTCTGTAAGTGTTGCTGGTTGTAATGCAACACCTCCTGGTGTTCCTGAAATAGCTGTAACTTGTGTTCCTGTTGGTAGTGCCGCATTGTTAATCGGTGCACCAATTTCTGGTACATCGCCTGTAAATGCTAATTTGTTTTCATTTTGTTGAGCTGTTAATGCTAGTACCATTGTACCGTTGGTACCGTCACTTACTACATTGAAGCTTGGAAGACCAATTGCCGCCCCTGTATAAAAGTTACCTTGTCTTAGCTGTGTATAAGTTGTTGAAAGTACTTGTCCGTTAACTGTACCAACTTTTGATTTAGCATAATATGTAAATGATGTAGCTGTTGGAACTGTTGTAATAATAAACGAACCTTCACCTCTAGCCGCTCCACCAACAGCATCTTCGAGTGCTTTAATTGTAATTGGGGTTCCTGGCTCAAAACCATGAGCACCTTGTGTTGTAACTGTAATTAATGAAGCACCAATTCCGCTTGTGCCTGCTGATGCATCTGTAACAACACTCAGCACTTGTGTATCTGTACCTGGTAATTCGTAAACACTTGGATATCCACGCATTGTACCAATAGCTGACCACTTAGTAGGCTGTAGTCCATACTCAAAGTCAGCATCAAGCATACTTAATGGTTGAGCAATACGCATACGTTCAATAGCATCAGTACCAAAGTCAAATGGTCTAGTTCTAATTTCTTTTTCTTCTACAAAAATTTGTAATTCATCTGTATCTGCATAAGAACTAGTATCAAATATTAAATCAATAGTAGTAATAGCATCTGTTGTTTGGAGATACTTTTGGAAATCTTGATATTCTGGATCACCGTTTTCGTTAGCATCATTTTGATCGTATTTAATAACATAACCACTAGAGTCTCTTGGAGTAGTATCTCTAAATTGTGTTACGTTACCGCCTGCTAACGGATCAGCAAAGTTATAGATAATTTGATTATGTGATGTATTTGTTACAAGTAATACATCGCTAGTATCGTAACCTTTTATAAATCTAACATGTCCTACACCTTTTCTTTCCCATGTAGGTAGTGCAGATAGTCCAGTAGTTAATACATCAACAACATATCCAACTAAAACTTGAAGACGTGCACCTGTTCCTGATTCTGAAGTTTTACTGCTATCAATAACCTGAACAACATCTGTTTGATAAGGTGTCGATTGTGCAGAATTATTAAAAACGTGATTATTAATTAAGTCTCTTGTAAATTCTTTTGCTTTAATTTCTGCTTGTCTAGTTCCATCTACTTGGGCAACATCTTTTTCCCAATATGTATTTGCAATTCTATAAGTTTCAGCATTACCACCGTACCGTAAATCATGTGCATATGCACTAACATTGTATCCAGTGTCTCTTTCACACTTGGAAGAATCGTAAATATAACCTTCAAATCCTGTTGCGTTGGCGGCTACTTGTGCTCCAATCCATGCTGTTACTTCTTTCTCGATAAAAGTTTTATTTTGGGTCAGTAATGACCATGCATTTGGATATAAATTTCCGTTAAGTCCAATGCCTTTGTAAAACTTGTAATTATCTATTTTTCTTTTTGCCATCTTATTTTATACTCCAAATGCCACAGCAAAGGCTACTGCTGTTTTGTCTACGTATTTTTTATGTGTAGCATGAGTTCCAATTGTTGGATCTGTTTGCATCAATAAATTATTTGCCACTTTAACATCACCGTTAATTGACGCACCATCTGCATTAATATTTGACGCAGTACTATCAGGTGCTGTTGTCATATCAATTCCATATGCCTTAATCTGTCCTGGACTGTTATAACCAATATCTACATTATCAATAGTTCCCGGAGCTCCTGAAGCACTACTATTAAGTGCAACTCTACCATCAACAACTGATAAGCCTGTGTTGCCTAGGTAAACTGTTTTGAATGTACCAGTAACACTAAGTGAAGTAAACGTGTTTGATACTTGTGTACCAGAATCGTCACCACCGTCGTCTGCTGGGGGAACATACTGCACAAAAGGTGCACCACCTAATAGTATTGTTTCAACATCAATAGTTGGTGCAATAATTTTACCAGCCGTATCCACTGTAAAACTTGGACTTTCAAATCCAAACTGCGAACTAAATTTGTCGTTTACTATTGCCATTTGTTATTCCTAAATTGCACTAATTGTTTTAATAGTAATGACACCTTCCATTGCGCCATGTACTGTACATTTGTAACCGTAGTTTCCTGAAATATTAGCTGGTATCTTCCAGTATAATGTTCCGGATGATTTATCTTGGGCGTTTGTGCCTGTTGTTTCTGTTCCGTCTAATGCAACATGTACTAAGCCCGAGCTATATGTTGATCCGCCACTTGTAATAATTCTAAATGGATGACTTCCTCCACTATTAATTTTAAACGCAATAGTTGTTCCTGATAATGCAAAAATTGTAGGATCTTCTGTTGCACCATATTGATCAAATTTATAACCATTACTTGAATCTGCTGTAACTACTAACTTAGTAATTGCTGGATGAGCAATTTCGTCAATAGTTTTTCCTGTATAGTTAATAAAGTTTGTACCATCATTAACTAATACTTGTCCTGCTGTTACACCTGCAATAGCAACATCACTTAGTCCATCTAAGTCTGCTGAACCACCTGCATAGTTAATAGTTAGTGTATCACCTGTAACTGCTGTAGTAATATTAGTACCACCTGCAATAGTTAGTGTATCAGTTTTACTATCAGCTTCAGCAATACCTGTATCAGCTTGTACATTACTAAACGCTAACTGGTTAGCTTCACCACTAAGTGCATCACCGTCATAATTAATTGTTAATGTATCGCCTGTAATAGTAGTTGCAATATTAGTTCCACCTGCGATTGTTAATGAATCAGTTGCTGAATTAGCTGTTGTAGTTGTCGAACCATCTGCATTAATTGTTGCAAATAAATTTTGTACGCTTCCTGAACTTACTGTAGTAAATGTAAATACACCCGAACCATTAGTAGTTAATACTTGGTCAGCACTACCATCACTAATTCCTAAGTTTAAAAGTGTACTAGGTATAGTTGGCTTGTTACTAAAGTTGTTCCAATTAAGATAGTATGAACCATCTTGTCCATCAAGCGTATCAGCGTCTGTTCCGCCACCACCTGTTGTTACGTCAGTACCTGGTGCCCATTTTGCACCGTCCCATTTTAACACATTACCAGTTGCTGGTGCTTGTGATGTTGTATCAACATCTGAAAGTGAATTAATATTTCCTGTATATGCAACAGGTTTAAGTGGGTCTGTATAATTTGTAATAGCGCCGCCACTTGCGTCTAATAGTAGCTTGTGCCATGCGCCTGCGTGTGCTACGTAAACACTTCCGCCTTCGTGTACGTGTAGCATTGCACCGTGATATGTAGATGTACTAATGGCATTCATCTGTGCTAGTGTTGATGCGTGGAATGCTACTTTGTTAATCTTATTAGCGTCATTTGGAACGTCAAGTTCTAAACTTGTGTTTACAATATCTTTTAAGTTTGTACCGTCGCCCAATGCGCCGTATAGTTCTTCTGTATTTGCATTAATCTTAGCCGCCCCTGCTCTAAGATTATCACCAGTACCGTCGTTTGCCGCTGTACCTATGTTTAATGTTGATTTTGCCATATTATTTTACACCTTATCAAATGTCACGTCGTTTGCATCGAACGTTTCTGTTGTAGCATCAAATGTATTTATACCACTTGCTTCCTCTGTGGAGTCAGCTACGATTAATGCTGGAGCTTGAAGTTGATGTATTGTCTCTGCATATGTAGCATGAAACTGTACTTTAGTACCTGCATATACTGAAGACTTAGGATCAGCTTTAATCTTTACAATAGAATCGTCAACTGTTACACTTAATGTTATCAGCTCTTGGTTAATTGATGACCGGCCAAATATCGATGCTGTAGCTTCGCCTGGTCTTGCAACTACTGACAGTTGCATAACTTCTTTTTCATTGGAGTCAAATTCAGCTACAATCATATAGATTGCACTACTAAATTCACCTACATGAAACTGGTCAATTACAGTTCCATACTGTACACCTGTCCAGTGTCCTTTAAATGAAAAACTTGTTCTATCTGATAATTTTACTGTTCTATTTTTACCAGTCTTGAATAAATTTTGAATGAATTTGTTCATTACATATGCTCCATATAGTATTTATCGTTTTGATATATATGTAGCTTTAACAATTCAACTGATATCCGTAAGACTATTGGCAAATTGTAGTAAATCATCAAATATTTCGGTGTTCTTCTTTAATTCTTTGTTTGCAAATGTATTTAAGTCTTTCTTTTCTGTTTCCATTCCGTAGCCTGTACGTACTAAAATAGGTTTTGCTTTTGCTTTGACTGCGGCTTTTAAGTCAGTAATTTTATCGCCAATATATACACCGTTTTTCCAGTCAACTCCAATTTCACTAGTAGCCCGTTTAAACATACCTGCGTTAGGTTTACGATAAGGGTCGTCTTTAAAAGGAGTAGTTGAATAATATAATCCGTTAATACTTTTACACCCAATGTCACCTAATAACTTTAGCATGTGGTTGTTTACTAGATCTACATCTACAGCATCAAATAATCCTTTTTGAATTCCAGATTGGTTAGTTAAAACCACTACATCATACCCTTTATCTCTAATTATTTTAATAGCTTCTAAACTACCTGGAATAGGTTTAAATTGTTCGGGCTTAATGCAATAAGGCGGTACTCCTTTTACTGTAAGTCCTATGTCTTCGTTAATAGTTCCGTCTCTATCTAGTCCAATTACTGGTGTACTCATTTTATGGTCTCCATCTATCGTCAGCCCAGCCATATCTATCTGAATTAAACCAATCAAGTTTGTATAATAGTATAGGGTTTGCTGAAAGAGTTTGTTTCCAGTTATCTACAAACTCTAAAGTTTCGTTGCTTAGTGTAGTAATTTCGTTGTTTATGAATGTTGCATATTCATGAGTTAATGGATGAACTTCAGGACCTTTCATATGCTGATGTTGGTCTTCAACACTTGGTACGCTAACTGGTCTTGATTGGAAAAACTCATCAGTAACATTAAAGTTAAGTGCATTTAGTATAGGTGGACATGTAGTCTTAATATCATTTTTATACTTTTCTAGTACTGCTCTAACGTCTTCTAACTCTAGATATTTGTTATTTAAGTTAAAGTCTAATGCTTGTTCTTCCCAACCTTCAGTAACATCTCTAAATCCTGTTGATATAACTTTACACCCAATACTTTCTAATGCTTTGTGCGTACTACTAATTAACGCACAATCACGCATTGTTGCCCAAATTAAATCTGCCCATTGCCAACAAGAATCATATCTATAATTGTTTAATATAAATGATTGTCCACTATCAATAGTTGCTTTACTAAAATTTCCTGGAGTGTGCCAACCTGACCCCATATGATATCTATCTTCACGAAACATACTTGTCCATTGTAATAATATTACATCGTCCTTAGTAAACTTATGTTCAGTATTTGCTTCCCACAACCGTGTTGATATATACTGATTTCCTGCACCGCTTCGGCCCCAATTTTCGCCAGGAGCATTATGTGTAACCTTATAATTATGAATTAAAATATCAGCCCAAGTAGGATAAAAGTACTGTGTTAAACTACATCCAAATGCAAATACTCTCATCGAATACGCCTAATAATTTCTAACATCATTTTTTGTGGAAGAGTATGCACTTTTTCTGAATCAAGTTTATTTTGAACAGCTCTTTCAGCGTAATTTTTTGCAGATGGAGGAAACATATCATACTGTTTTTTAATTTTATCTATATTAAATAATCCTAGTCCATACATACATACAATGTAATTGTATTCAGCAAATAACACTTTATCAGTGTTAGTAACAAAATCGCCTTTAATAGGAAATCGATCTTTCCACATTTCTAAGTTTTGTTTTAGAGAATCTGGTAATATATTTTTACTAATATATCTTTCTTTCCAAAAAGGTGTGTCTTGTCTATTAGTAATGTAATGTAAGATAATAAAATCTCTAATATTATCCATTATAGCTTTTACTTCTTCGTTATATCTATTAATTGTATGTTGATTGTAATTTACAAGTCTAGAAGCAAGTAAAAACATTTGGTTAATGCTTGTACCTATTGATGATGCTTCTAAAGGTTCAACAAAGTTAGCACTTAGTCCAACTGCACATACATTATCTATCCAAGGAGTATCTAATGCACCCGGATCAAATTTAATATTTTTTGCTACATCAATCTCTTCACCTAGATATTTTTCAACTTCTTTTTGTGCTTGTTCAGCATCAATATAATCACTATCAAAAATATAACCATTACCAGTACGACCTTGCGTTGGAATTCTAAACATCCATCCTGCATCCATAGCCTTTGCTAAAGTCCAAACTGGGATTTTGTCCATCTCAGCTGTTGGAAATACTATAGCTTCTTTCATCTTAAGATACTTACTATAACTATTCCATTTTGCTCCTAATTTACTAATTAAAAGTCTAGCAAATCCTGTACAGTCAATATAAAAATCATACTTGTATTTTTTATTTGCACCTGCTATATAATCAACACCTTTGTCATTAACAACTACATCTACTATCTCATCATCAGTAACAGTACAGCCTATATCTTCTGCTTTTTTAGTTAAAAATTCTCCTAACTTTTGTGTATTAAAATGGTATTGAGAAAATAAACTTTGATCTGGTTTATCTTTATCTAAGAAGTTTTGCATAGGTAGTTCACTATCCCAAAACAAATTACTGACAATGTTTTTGGGTCCTACGTCTTCAGATATTAATTTAGAATAAACAAATGGTGTATGCATATGTTCTGCAACTAATGCACCTTCAACATTATGTAGATAAGGTTCTTTAGTCCAACCTTCAAACATTATACCTGATTTAAATGTAGCATTTGTTTCTTTAATCAATTCCCAAGGATCAATACTAACATACTCCATAAAACTAGTAAAATGTTCTGTAGAGCCTTCGCCTACACCAATAGTTCCTATATTTTTAGAACGTATTACATCAACTTGTGCAGTCGGAAATGTAGTTTTTAAAATTAGTGCTGAAACAAATCCTGCTGTTCCGCCACCTACTACGCATATTTTCATTTTTGTGCCTCGTAATCTGGTGTTCTTAAGTTCTCACCAAAAGCAATTATACAATACGAATAGTATGGTGCCGCATGGTATTCTAAAGCTATAAATTTTCCTGTGTCAAAGTTAGTATATAATGCAAATGGAAGTATTGCTGGAATTGGTGATAGTCCATTTGATTCGTCTGGATCTTTTACTTTTCCTACTAGTTCACCTTGAAATATTAATTCCATATCATCTTCAGCAATCATCGGAAATATGTCTTCTTGTTGTCCGCACATTACTGGTTTTTCTTGCCATTCGCCAGCTCTTGAATCTGTGTAAACTGCTACAGCCGTAAATAAAACTAATATTGTAATTAATAATCGCATCTTTTTCTCCTTTATATAAAAAACTGTTGATTTAATCTATATAGATCTCCGGTAAACATTCCTGGTTTAACATATGCAGTATGAGGAATTGATTGTATATACAGTACCATACGATTATAAACCATTGGTGCAATACCAAGTAACTCCCAACTATCTGTAGTATCAGTTACATATTCCGTTGGTTGGTCATCATTTAATTTAGTATAAAAACTTGTGCCGCCGGCACACTCATCTGGTGTATTTAAATATATTGTACATGCCCAATTATTATCTGACGGATTGTCAATGTGCGGTGTTAGTGCTGGAAGATCTTCTGATTGCATAACATTAACCATAAATGTTGCACCTTCAAAACTACCAATTAATGCTTCTCTTGATACATGAATTGTTAGTTCTGGCCAAAAACGTCTTAGTAAATCATCAAATATCCAAGCCATATCTGTTAATTCGTAAAATGCATTAACTCTATGTGCAGGATTATTTCCACGTATTCTTTTATTTTTACTTGCAGGAATATCTAGTGCTAGTTGTCTAACTAAATCAGGATACTTGTAAAAGTCGTCTACTGTAACAACTTTGTTTTTGTTAGGACCGTATTCTTGTACTGAAACTTTACACTTTTGGTTTACTTCGAAAACTTTATCTTCATCGATTATATTCTTTTTCATTATTCTTCCCTTGTCAAACTAAAGTTAGCACTAATTGTAGCACGTCTTTTATTAGTTTTATTATGACTTACATAATGTTCTAAGTCGCTAGGAAAAAAGATAATATCTCCTTCTTCCATAGGTGGAGTAACTCTGTTATTAATTGGAAATGGTTCTGCACACAAATCACGCAGTCCGCTAGTAGCCCAGAAATCATTCTTTTTATAAAATACAAAGTCGCCACTATCTTTAGGAAGTTCTAGCATATAAGCACAACTTACAATATTATTATTACTTGCATGGTTATGTACTTCTTGAAACTGGCCTTCTTTATACCTATTAAGCCATACTTCAATACCGTACTTAACTTTACCTTGTACCTTAAACGAATCTAAATACTCATTTAATCCTAAAACAGCTGAATTAATAAAACTTTTAAAAGGAATCTTTTCATTATTCATAGTTCCAAATGTAGTTTCTACATTACTCATCCATGTTTTTACAGGAGCAAAATATTGATCGTCTTGTAGTACACTAACAAACTCCTGTTTTATAGTTTCATGATTTTGTAATTTTGTTTTTAAAACAGGTGTACCAAAAAGCTGGATCATTAGTTTTCCAATACAACTAATTTTCCGTATTCAGGTAGGTAACAGTATTGCATTTCACTATTCTGTAAAGTACGAATTGCATCATCAAGTGTTTCAACTAATGGTTCACCACCTAGGTTAAAACTTGTATTGAAGATAATTGGAACTCCTGATTCTTTATAGAATTCTTCAATTAATTCGTAATAGTGTTTATTCTGTTCTTGAGTTACAGTTTGTATTCTGCAAGTACCATCTATGTGTATAATACTTGGAATCTTTTCTGCTATGCCTGGTTGACAATCCATAGCGTACATCATGTGTGGACTTTGTTCTAGTTCACGCATATCAAACCATTCGTGTGCATGTTCTAACATAATAGATCCTGCAAATGGTCTAAAATATTCTCTATGTTTAATATTGTTTACGAAGTCTTTACCGTCTTCGAATGTTGGATCAAAAAGTATACTTCTGTTACCTAATGCTCTAGGACCGTTTTCGCTCCGTCCTTGAAACATTGTAACAATATTTTTTTCTCTTAACATTTTAACAATTTTTTTATGATCGGCATCGACTACTGTTGCACCATATTTAAATGCAAGATCATTAATGTCTTGTTTTGAATAAGTGTATTCAAAACCTTCGTAAATAGTTTCTGTATAAGGTCTTATTTTTTCATCTTTAGTAATCTGATGATGCATAAACATAGCCGCGCCAATTGCTGTACCAGCATCGTTACTAACAGGTTCAACATATAGCTTAATACCTTCTTTGTTTAGTTCTGTTAAGTACCAGTAATTTGCAACACAATTTAATGCATAACCGCCACTGAGAACTACGTTTTTATTACCGGTCATTTCTACTGCTTTAAAAATAAGATTTAATACTTCTTGTTGTGATTGCGTTTGTACTGCATATGCTAAATCTCTTCTATTATCTAATGTACTAAGATCTACATTGCCTTGACGCATTGATTGTTGTGTTTGTAGATAAGAATATCTACCTTCATTAATTAGAGCACCATTTGGATATGTTGGAATAACTAGATTACGATCTGTAGTTCTCCAATCGCCTCCTCCACCGTCTGAATAAATTGGTGGGAACTTATCACTAGATTTACCATATGGAAATAATCCCATAGTCTTCCCTGCTTCAATAGGTGCCCAGCCGCAGTATTGTGTTACTGCTTCGTATGCTTTTGTAATACCTGCTGTATCATCTATAATAAGTTCATAGGATCCTTCTTCGCCTTCCCTCTGCGAATCCATATGGGGTACTTTTGCTCCTGGAAATGGTCCTCTTCCGCCAAGGTGTTTGTATATTGTTTTTATGTTATCAGGATAGCTACAAGTAAAAATACTTTCTAATTCCCAACACATATGTTCTTCATTATTAAGATCCATTGGAATAAAAGTTCCTGCACCGTCTACAATAACTGCTGTTGCAGTTTCAAATCCTGATCTATAAAAAGCACAAGCCGCATGTAACTTATGATGGATAAAACTCATATCAATTACTTGTCTATGCTGTCTATGCTCGTTGTAAGCATTATCGGATCTATCAATTAATCCTAACTTTCTCGCAAGACCGGTATACATGTCTCCGCCTGTAAAGTCAATTCTACTTGAATCTGATAGTGGTTGCGTATGTGCAACTACCAAATAATCTAATCTATCTGTGTAATCTAAAAACTTTATCATAGCGGCTAATGGTCCGCCATCATATTTGTTTCTAGTTAACCTTTCTTCTTCAATAGCAAATACTATTTGTCCATCTTTAAGTAGAACTGCTCCACCATTATGTCCTCTAGTAATTGCTCCGATCCATTGTGTCATTTTCATATATTCCTTGTTACTAGTATGTACCTAAAAAAATATCAACCTTTATCGTATGTGAAATCAACTACGAATACTTTTCTTTCTTCTAATGTAGGGTATACACCATGGTAAACTTTACCATCCATAATTACTACATCACCTTCTATACATTTTATCATATCACTAACTAATTCACCTGTTACAGGATTCATAGTGATTGCTTTTAATTTCCCATTTAATGGGGTCTTTGCATCTAATGCTATTGTGTTTAAAAACATAACACATGTCATTGTGCGTTGTTCTCTATCCTCGTGTGTATGCATACCACTAAAGCTATTTGGAGGATATGTAAGCCACCAACACTTTTTAAATTTTATGTTTTTAAATTGAAACTTTGCTATACTATTTTTGAGAAAATCTATATAATCTGTAGACTTGTGTGGCCAAGAAAAATCGTCATCGTATTGTATTACTGCACCACCGTAATCTACATGTTGATTTTTTGGTTTGTCAAACAAAGGAATAAATTCTTTGTAATCTTTATACTTGTCTTTACTAATCCAATAATCCGGTATACGTCCAGCATGACATAAAAACCAAAAGTCTTTATCTCCTTGATATGCTGTATTGAGTATATTTTCAAAACTCATTGTACTACCTCATATTCGTAATCTGAAACAAAAACTTGTCTATTATCAATACTAGGATAAGTTCCGTGCCATATATTGCCGTCCATTATAATACAGTTACCTTCAATTGCTTCATGTGCATTATACTGAAGATCTCCTATTAATGGTTGTAAAGTAACAAGATTGCCAGCTAAAGGAAACTGTTCACTAGTTTTTGCTGTAGATAAAAATAATACAGAAGTAAGTTGTTGCCCAGGTTTATGGTTATGTAAGCCACTATAAGTTCCAGGAGTGTAATCTACCCACCAACTTTTTAAATGTTTTGTAACCTTAATAGACTCATAATGATGTTCTACATTTATTCTAATAAAGTCGTGAAAGTCTGATTCTTCATCGTGTGCAATAGGATACTCAAAATCTTTATTGTAATACAAGTTTCCGCCGCCCCAATCTTTATGACATTCTAAACTTTGCTTAAAGTTTAAAAATCTTTGCCAACTAGGATAAGCGGCACTAACAAGCATTACTGACCTGTACGTCCTAATATTTGTGCTGGCGCACCGTGATTAGTTCCCGGAGCATGTACTACACCATGAGTTGGACATACTTCGCCTTCTTGTTGTTGTTGAGGTACAAAGTCTCCTGTATACTTCTTAGGTTTGCCTAAACGTTTACGAACACTTGCAACAATTTTCTTAAAATTTTCATCATCTAACTCCATTACTTCGTCGTTGTACCTATCTTGTTCCTCTTCCATTGTAAGTCTAATAGGACTAAACTTACGCTTACCTTCTCCTAGATCAATAATATCAAAGTCATTTGAATCAGGATAAGAAACATTAATAGGATATGTACTTCCAATAACACTAGTACATGTAGTACTCAATGCTTTTGCCATGTGTTGACCCAAACTATCACAACCTAAAAAGTGATCTGCAATTTGAATAATACTTGACCAAACTCTTACATCTTGTACTTGTGGAACAGCAATAGGAACTGTTGGATTCTTTTCAACTTCAACATGAAATTCACTCATAATAATTACAGCATAATCTTTTTTAAGTTCGTTAGTAACACGTATTACATCATTTAAATTAAAACTTCTTGAACTAGGATCAATTACAAAGTTTCCCATATTCTGTGCACCTCGTCCAAATGGTTGAAATACTAATACTTTGTCTTTGCCTGTTACTGCTTTAACTTCTTCAACTATGTTAAATCCTGCTACCATTTCATGTTTATTCATGTAAATTTTAGGATCGTCTAATTCTCTTACACCTTTATTATTAATAGCAATATCAAATGCTTGTGCTAAACTACATTTTTGATTATAATATTCCCAAACTCTGTAAGGTTCGGGTGTATAACAGTCTCTATCTCTAATATAATCTTTGAATAAGTTTTTGTGCCAATGATCGTAAGCTAGTTCGTGTAGATGAGGATGCCCTTTGTAAAAGTCCATACCTCCTTCACAAATAATAATAAAATCTTGATCTTCTTCGTATAATTTTTCAAATGCAGGAATACTTGCGACAACTCTACCTGAGCCGCCGTTCATAAAGTATGCTTTTTTTCGTGACATGTAGACTCCTAATATATCTTGTTACAGAAATATTTATAGAGTCTTTAGTGTTGGAATAGTCGGAAGTGAATTAAACTTCTTTGATCTTACCAGTTCGTTCTCTTAGCTCTGCTTGTGCATCTGCCGCTGTAGTGTCAATAGTAGTATTAGCTGACATTGGTGCGTAGATATCATCTGGGCTATGTGATGCTACTGGATCTTTCATATCCTTAGGATAGTTCGGAAACATCATAGCCGCTTGCCATGGTTCGTAGTTTAGAGCTTGTAGTGTGCTTGGTAAATCACGTAAACGTGTTCTATAATCTTTCCACATCTGCGTCATATCTGCTGGCATATCGTCTCCGCCAACTTTAGCATCTGTGTCGTTTAACAACTGGTCACGTATTTCTCTAATTTCATCCCAAGTCATATCCATCTTGGATCCTGTATTTGCCCAAGTACGTACTGGCATATTAAACTTTTTAGTATTAAAATCGTATGTTATATTGTGTTCGTCCCAAATATCTCTAGGTAAAATTTGTGTGGTTGCTTCTACATCAGTGTAACCTGTTGGAGCGTCCCATAAAATGTACCAAGTTCTTGCACGTCTAAATGCATTATCATCTTCGCTACCACAATCGTTTGCAATTTCACATAGTAAAGGATTTTCTTTACAATCAACTGTAATTCTTGTGATGTCTGGAGCACAAGGTCTTTCTAAGTCTCTGTGTTCCCACATGCACCAACCTGATTCTTTACCATAGTTGTCTGCGTCTGCTGGGTCACTTCCTACTTCGAAAGTTAAAAACTCTGGGCCGCTATATGTATACGTGCCTGTTTTACCTTCGGTAAAGCTATCTTTCATCCACTCGTCCCATACTGGGTGTGTAAAAGTTTTTGATATATATTGTGGCATAGTTCTATTCTCTCCTAAAAGTATTTATCATTTACATGAAAGTTATTCTTGTCACACCTGAACCACCTTGTCCAGATCCTCCTGCACAGCATTTAGCCCAATTACCACAGTAACTAGACGTTCCGGCCATTCCACCGCCAGCTGGCCATTCAATATGACAACCGCAGTTACACCAACCTTCGTTAGTTACTGATACTGCCATTTTACCAATTAATGGGGCTTGTCCTGTTCCTGAATAAGTGTAGATACAATGACAGTATCCGTGTCCAGGATGCCATCCTGATGTTCCACCCATTCCAAAGTCAGCACCAAATACACCGCAGATGTTACAAGTATTACATGCATGAGTATGTCTTGGTCCCCAAGCATCTCCATTACACATCCAACCGCCACATCCGCCTATTGCACAAAAGTTTGATAAATTATGTCCTTGGACATATGATTTACAACCCATACTTGCTGTACAAGTATGTGATTTACCACACGGCCATGCACCGCCTGAACATACAGTATATGCACATCCTGGTGTCGTATTAATAGTTTTTGTAGCATAAGATCCACCTGAGCCACCAATTGCAAATGAACAACAGTTACAACATGTGTGACCAGGGCCTCCGCCTCCGCCACTCCATATTTCAAATGTTACTGTTGATACACCCGACGGTACTGTCCAATAACAGCACTTGCCGTTTGCTTGTTCACAACAGCCTGATTGTCTAGCACATTGGTGACATAGCATGCCACGTGCATTGTAGATCCACTGTACACCTAAATTATGTCCAGCACCTGTTGCTAAATCGTCAGCTGTAACAGTTCCATCTACAATACTGTCTGCTTGTACCTTTTTATATGATGCGTATGATGCCATTTTATATCCTTACTTATGCAAAAGTTATTCTTACTAGTCCGGAACCACCCATATTGCCACCTGCACAACATTTTGCCCAGTTTCCGCAATATGAACTTTGTCCTGTTTGTCCGCCGCCTGCAGGCCAGTTAGTATAACATGCACAGTTACACCATGCTTCTGCGTTCGATCCTGCTGTTTTCTTACCAACAAAAGGAGCCGCTCCCGACATTCCCCAGTCAGCTGATTTACATTGGCATCCACCGTGTCCACCTGTTACTCCGGTTGATCCCATAATTCCAAAATCTGCTCCAAAAATTCCACATATTAAACAGTTAGCACAAGTTTGTGTATGGTTAGGTCCCCATGCACCACCGTTACACATCCAACCACTACAGCCTCCGTAAGCACAGAAGTTTGATAGGTTGTGTCCTTGTACATAACTCTTACAACCCATTCCTCCTGCACAAGAATGTATTTTACTGCAACGATATGATCCACCTGCACATACTGTATATGAGCATCCTGGTGTTGTACTAATAGTTTTTACAGCATAGTTTCCACCTGATCCACCTGCTGAGTGCGTACAGTTATTACAACAAGTAGCACCTGCACCACTACCGCCACCTGACCAAAGTTCGAATACTACCTTTGATACATTTGCTGGTACAGTCCAATAACAACACTTACCATTAGCTTGTTCACAACAATCACCTGCATCAGCACAATGTTGACAATATTGTCCACGCTCGTTATAGATCCATTTAGAGCTAAATTGATTACCTGCTTGAGGTCCTAATTTAGAAGATGTAATTGTTCCATCTAAGAAATTTTCTGCTGTTAATGTTTTATAACTTTCATATGTTGCCATCTATATTTCCTTACGTAAATGTTATCTTTACTAGTCCTGAACCACCTTGTCCAGCACCGCCAGCACAACATTTTGCCCAGTTACCACAGTAACTAGATGTTCCTGGAACGCCGCCGCCTGCAGGCCAATTTGTATGACATCCACATGCACACCACGCTTCGTTAGTTGCTGTAGTCATCATCATACCTATTCCTGCGCCTTCACCTGTAAAACTTGTTTGTCCGTGACATCTACAAGTAGTAGTTCCTGCTTTAATTCCAGCACTTCCTGAGAATCCAAAATCTGCTCCAAAGACACCACATATTAAACAGTTAGCACAACTTGTTACAGCATGTCTCTGTCCCCAAGCATCTCCGTTACACATCCAGCCTCCACAAGCACCGTATGTGCAATAATTACTTAAATTATGTCCTTGTACATAAGATCGACATCCCATGCCTGCGGTACACGTATGTGACTTAGCACACCTCCATGAACCACCTGCACATATTGTATATGAGCAACCTGGGGTAGTTTGAATAGTTTTTTGAGCGTAGTTACCACCTTGTCCACCAATTGCAAATGAACAACAATTACAACAAGTGTGACCTGGTCCTCCGCCTCCACCTGACCATATTTCAAATGTTACTCCGTAAACATTTGCTGGTACAGTCCAATAGCAACATTTTCCGTTGGCTTGTTCGCAACATCCGCCAGCTTGGCTACATTGATGACATTGTAATCCACGTGGATTATAAATCCACTTTACCTGTCTATTCGAGCCAGCACCTGGAGCAAGTTTTGCGGAAGTTAAAACTCCGCTTGGTATGCTCGCCGATGTAACTTTCTTATAACTTGCATATGATGCCATATTGGTTCCTTTTCCTTAACTCTAATTCTATTAAACTGTAAATATACGCCAACCGTAGGAGCTACCTGAGTATACAACTTCAAAAGCCGCTCCTTCGGAATTTACAGTCATGTTCGACGCATCGCCTTGTATTAACTTACCATTTCTTCCAATTGTTAAAGCGTTACTATCAAATGTTTTACGTAAGTCGTAAAATCTAATAGTATCGTTTTGTTGTGGTGACGATGGTAGGTTAACTGTAAAGCCGCCGGAATTAGTGTCACAGAATAACTGTTGTCCGGCTGATGCAGTATACCCTGAAGTAACTGTAACACCATCTAATGTACCAACTGGAGACCATGCTGTTCCGTTGTACAGTTCTAACACATTAATCTCAGTGTTAAAACGTAAACTTCCTGCACCGGCGTCAGTTGTACGTTGAGCTGTGTTGCCGAACGGTACCGTTAAACCTGGTGAACCTAAACTAATCCTTCTTCCCATAATAGTTTTCCTATCTTAATTTTACAGCGTAAATTACGCTGGTACTGCTGTTTCGATCCCCATAATAAAGCAAGTTACACTTGCTTGGGAAGATCTTACAACAACCTTTTTGTTAGCTTCGCTAACTATTCCTGTTCTTTCTAGAACACCATTTGGTCCTAATGATACATCATACTCAAGATATTCTTGAGCGTTTGGGGTATCGCCAGTTCCAACACTTAATCTAATGCTAGAAGTACTTGAACCTCTATTACAAAAAGATACAGTGAACACACCGTATGTATCTGCGGGTACAGTATATACGGTAGTATTTGTGTTAGCTGAAAGATCGCTTGATCCTAAAGTTCCTGTTGCCATTTCTATATGCTCCTGTTGTTATATTTAGCCATTATGTTTTACTTGTCAAAAAGTACGCCATTGACACCGGTGATCCAGTTACTCCACCTGTGAAGTTCATTCCTGTTGTTACAGTAATCGGTGAACCATCCGTTGTTGTCAGTGTACTACCTGTAATATTTACCTTACCAGCCGTAATAGCATTGACGTTAAGTGAACTAGAACCTCCACCAATTTGTGAATTAATGTAAGTAATAATTGCTCTCTGCGTCGGAACAACTGTATCAGCATTAGCACTAAACGTTCCGTCTGTACTAAATTCGTTAATAGTTGCTCCACCTTGTCCTAGCCCAACTGCGCCTAGTGACAATTCTTGTAAACCTGCTAAACTAAATGCACTTGTATTCAAACTAGCAGTACCTGTTGACTGTTCAACATTAAACAAACCACCAACTCTAAAGTTACCATCTTGGTCTGTACTTGTGTAGAATATTCTTCCTCCGCCTGACTCGTTAATTTCGTATTGTGCGTCATTTGGTGTAACTGGTGTTCCTGGGTAGTTAGTATTACTAAAGTTACCAGTACCAATATCTAGGAAGTCATGTCCTGTTAATCTAACTTGACTAAATCTTCTTCTAATAGTAATGTTAGCGCCGTGTATCGGAGCAGTTTCAATTCCTAATGCTGGTGAAACTTGTAAGTTAGCACTATATGTTCCTGGCCCTCCAAGTAATTCACGTACAGCAACAATTTTAAAGAATCTGCTATCACCATCAATCTCTAAGTTTGAACCTGCAACTGGAGTATCTGTCATTCCGTACACATTCAAGAATGTTAGTTCTTGGAAGTTATCAGCATATCCATCTCCGCTTATTGTTGCGCCAGCTGTTTCGAAGTCTGTACCTCTTGCAGTCCACGCTGGCTGATCTAGTACACCATTACCAACTCTAATTTCAAATGGAACACCTAGTGTTTCACTTGGATCAGTTACTAGTAATGATACAGTATTTGCATCGTATCCTGAACCTGGTTTTACAATAAAGAACTGTGTAATTTTCTCAGTTTCTACTTTACAGCGTACAAATGCACCTGTTCCGTTTCCACCAATAATTTGTACTCTTGGTTCAATAGTATAAGCAGTTGTTGCATCAAGTGTTGAAACAACAGCGTTATCAGGATGCCATGTTTCAAATCCTGCTGAGTTATCGCTTTCTTTAGCAATAGTAGCAACTTTTGTACCTGAGTTATATGTAGCAATCACACCGTATTGTCCTGCACCAGTACCAGCAGTAATAATAATTCTCATACCAATGTATTTTGTATTATTTGCTGTTTCAGTGTTTGACAATGTAATTTGTGAAGCAGTACCTGCCTGTGCAGTATTTGAACTAGTTTGGAAGCCGTTACCACCTGAACTTGTTGAATTACCATCAGTATCTAAAGTTGATCCATCATTTGGGTTACGTAATCTAACTTGAAATATTCCGCCGTTTCTGTAAACTCCGTTAGCAACAACTGCACCATAACCGTTACCAGTAAGTGTATATGTTGAACTAGAGTAGTTTACACCTGCATTAGTATATTCAAGATTGATAATTTTGTTACCATCAGTTAATACTCTTCCAACTTGTGCTTCTAGTTTTCTATTTTCAACTCCGCCGTTAACTGGAACTTCTGTAACATCAATAAATTCTGATACAGCACCTTTATCACCGTATGAACAGTTACCGTTGGTAGCACGTATTTTACCACCGTTTTCTGCAAGGTATCCAATATGTCCGTAGTATGAGAACACTGAAACAAGTTCTGCTCTACCTAAGTTAGTAATCCATGCACCAATACCGTCACTTAATACTTGTGTGTAATCATTAGCAACAATTGAATCGTTACCACCATCATGTAGTGCGCCATCAACTTTAATACCAACACATGCAGTACCAAAGTTTGTAACACCTTGTACATATGGAGAACGTTTAGTAATCCATACTCTCGAATCTGCTGGTCCCCAGCCTGGATCTAATGATGTAAATGCACCTGCTGTTGGACGTTTTGATCCGTATGCGTTTGCACTACCTAATGATCCTGTTAGTCCTCTTAATGTTTGATTTCTAATACCAGTACCATCTCTTAGTAAGTACATATTTTCTAATACAGATCCGCCTGTTCTTGCAGAGTTTGCATATAACTGACCGTTCATTATTGTTTCGTAGTTACTTCCTTCACCTGTTCCGTTAATCATATCGTAGATGAATCCATCTAAATATTTTTTAACATCTCTTTCACATGCTGTTGCATCAAAAGTGTATGAAGGATAGTTAACAGTAATATATTTTGTTACATCACGTGCAATAAAGTCTTTATTAAGCATTATTAATCTTGCACCTGCCATTACATCTTGATCGTCAACTCTTACATTAGAACCTCTCATAGTAGGAGCAGTAGAGTCACCTGATACACCGTTTATTTCAAAATCAATCTTATCATAAAGCTCTTGACATAAGTCCACAACTGTTGTTGCTACTGCTGAAGTACCTTTTGGGTTACTATCATTACGTGATAAAGCATTACCTGTTTGTGCAGTAACTGATGTACCTAGAATAATATTATCAATAATTGACTTCATATGTGTAATACCAGCTAAACTGTATGTTGTATCACTTGAAGGTGTAAGCTGTGCCGCTGGAGTAACTGTTGTGGAACGTAATTCGTCTCCAACAACTGCTGTTAATTCAGGAACCCTAATTGGAAGTACTTCTGCATACTTTCCTGTTTTAACATTAATTACTGAATGTAATTTAACTTCTGCAGGAATAGTATAACCTGAACCTAGTGATATTGCAGACGTATGTAACACTATATTTGCAGTCATATTGCTAAGTGCATCTGCTTCTGCTGGCTTAGTTGTATCTTTAATTTGTAAGTATCTATCACCTGACGCAACACTATCAAGTGCTTGATAATCTGCCGCTGGAGTAGCACTAGTAATAACATCATTAATTAATGTTAACATAAAATCAAGTGCCGCAACGTTTTGTGTTTCTGATCCTGAGTCAAACCAATCACCAGTTACATTATCTTTAAATGTTTGTGATACATATCTAGAATTTACATTTCCACCTTTTCTTAAGTCTTTAATAAGATGATCTAAACTAAATCCTGCTAGTCTTTGAAACTTAGCTTCGTTAAAACTAAAACCAATAAAGAATGGTGATGTCTGTGTAATAATTTGTCTCTTAGCCCATTTAGCAGTTTCAAATGCAATAAATGTTCTATTAATTTCTAACAAATATACAGCGTTCGGACGCTTAGGTCCATATTCAACTGCTTCACAAGCCGCTCTAATTGTTTTCCATGGACGATCTAATGTTGCACCGTAGCTTGGGTATACTCCGTCAACACCATTTTGTCCAACGTAGTAAACATCTGGTGTTTCACCAAAGTTTCTCCACTCAGGTAATCCACTTGAACTAACACTTAGTACTTGTCCGTCGGAACCAATTGGAAGTCTAGCTGGTCCTGATCCACTGTAGTAAAGTAAGTCACCGTTTGTAGTTAGTGCTGATTCCTCTGCACCCGATGCTAAGTTTTTCCAGTAAGTACCTGACGAGTCTGTTGATGGCTTATTTGAACCACTTGATGTATGTGCAAGAACACAAACATAACTAATTAATCCTTCTCGTACTGCATCACCTGCATCATATAATGTAGCAGTTGTCCAAGTATCTTTCCATTCAATACCTTCGTTAAGTCTTGTCCAATAAGTAGCATTTGGTGGTCGTTGTCCTGAGCTATTAGCTCTTGCAAGATAAGTGTAACCACCTAGTGTAACAACATCACCAACTCTATATTCTTCTGCTGTTGAGTCTGCACCCCATGCTCCACGTAATCTAAATCCTGTTGTTAATAAGTCCCATTTAGAACTACTGTTTGGAAATTCTGCATAAACATTATCGTTAGCAATATATGAATAACCACCATAAGTTACAAAGTCACCTGGTTGATATCTTTCGTATGCGTTCCAGCTTGACTCGTATTCCATACCTGGTACAAATTTCTCCCAGTTAGCAATATCTGCTTGTAGTGTACCTAACTGTGAGTCTGCATTTGTAACAACAGATGTGTGATGAGTTGTTGCAATATAAAGTGTAGCACCAAACATAACAACGTCATTTACTTTGTAACGTGTAGAGTTAGTCCATTCGCCTTTATAATCAAAACCTTTATTTAAATAATCCCATTTACTTTGATCAGCTTCTAGTCCGTTTCCAGCACTAGCGTTTGAAGTATGGCCAGTGTTACAAACATAAACAGTCCCACCATATTTTGCAATATCGTTTGTTTTATATCTTGTACTAATTGCCCAATCACTTTTCCAATCTTGACCTTCGGAGAATAGGTCCCATTTTAGAATATCGTTTTCAAGTCCAAGTGCAACTGTAGCCGCGGCAGTATGACCAGTGTTACAAATGTAAATGTTTCCACCATATTTTACCAAGTCATTTGCTTTATAAACTGTACTTGCTACCCAATCATCTTTCCAGTCAATCGATGTAGCAAACTGGTCCCATTTACTTTGATCAGCTTCTAGTGTAGATTGTGCTGTGTGTCCAGTATTACAAATATAAATGATACCACCGTATCTTACAATGTCATTTACTTTGTAAAAAATTCCATTGGACCAATCACTTTTCCATTGGGTTCCATCACTAAACTTGTTCCAGTTAGTAAGGTCGTCGTAGAAGTTAGTAGTTGAAGTGTGTCCTGATATACAAACATAAGTACGTCCACCGTACCTAATAACATCATCCTTTAAGAATGCTGTAGTACTTGCCCAGTCACTTTTCCATATAAATCTAATTCTACCTAGCTTAAATTCTGCCATTTATTTGCTCCGTTTTTCCTTGGTATTATACATATTTATCATTATCCGTTAAAGTCATCACGTTCAGTTCGACTTGATAAAAATAAGTTCAGTGCGGCTAATCCACCGCCTAACGACCCTTGAATATCCACTACTTTATCTATAGTAATAAATGCACTTGGATTATTAGATCCTGCTGTGTTTGAATATGTAGTATCCTCTAGTATTGATTGTCCTGCGGTAAGTTTGTTAGTAAATAGATTTGAACCACCGCCAGTAAATCTATTTTCGATGTAGGATTTTAATGCTCTTTGTGTTGGAATAATCTCATTTGAGTTTGCAACAAACGTATTATCAGTACTAAATTCTTTAATAACAGCTTGTGTTCCTCCAACTCTAATTCCACCTAATCTAATTTCATCTAGTCCTTCTAAATTAAAGAAGTCTGCATTAAGTGTAACTCCGCCTTGTGCTTGTGAAACTCTAAATAACTCACCAACTCTGTAGTTACCATCTTGGTCTGTACTTGTGTAGAACACTCTACCACCGTTTGATTCAACTACTTCGTTTGATTGTTCTGTTTCATTTGCCGCACCTTGTCCAAATACATAAAGTCCTGGATAGTTAGTACTTGCAAAGTTACCAGTTCCTATATCTAGGAAGTCATGTCCTGTTAATCTAACTTGTGAATATCTTTCACGTATTGTAACTCCTTCAGCGTGTGCTGGTGCAACTGAAATACCAATAACTGGACTAATTTGGAATGTAATATTAATGTTTGGTGCTACACCACTACTTGCTGTAACTTTAACTAATCTATAAATCGAGTCAGGTTGACTTGCAAATCTTACGTTAGCACCAGGACCTGGAATTAAATTTAGTCCACTAATTTTCATAATGTTACCGACTTGTCTAACTTCAGCATAACCGTTACCAGTAATTGTTGTAATAGCTGACAAATATCCTGTTCCTCTATTATAAAATTCTGGTTGTGGTAAAACTCCATTAGCAGTTCTTACAGTAAAGTAAGGCTCACTATATCCTTCTGAGTCATAAATTGTAACTGTTGGTGCAACTATGTATCCACTTCCTGGATGATAAATTTTAAACTTATCAATTTTTCCTGCTTTAATTTCAGCTCTCATAAATGCTGTTGCGCCACCTGTAATTTTACTTGCTTGGTTAGTATTACCTGTAGCTACCCAGGTTGGAATATTATTTTGTACACCACCTACAATAGCATTACAGTTTTGATTAGTTCCTCTAATTGTCCAAGTAATTGCATTTGACGATGTTAATGTAGTTCCTGTGCTACTTACAACTACATAAGCACCTTGTGAATATGCAACTTGATAGTCTTCTCTACCTGAGTCACCAACTAAGTTTGAATCATACCATGCATTATCTTTACCTGAAGAGTAAAACAATCTATCTGCTTGATTCATTGAAGCTACCCAAGCATTATTACCATATACTAGTCCACTATATGCTTCGCCTGCTCCATCTAAGTTAGTTGAAAGATTTAACTGTGTCCAACTAGTTCCGTTGTTGTCTGAGTATGCACCATATCCATCTGTATAAAGTATAATCCATCTACCAAGACCATATGCTAATCCTGCAACATCTTTACCAGCAACAATACCTGTTCCCGTAATTGATGTCCAACTTTGAGGTGCAACTGTTGATCCGCTATCTGTTTCAATAGTACCTTTGTAAATTGTATTGCTATCATCCATAGCAACCATTACTACTGTACCAGTTGATCCGCCAACTGTAATTTTCTTAAAGTCTCCTGATCCTGGTAAGCTCGTAGTATCCCAAGTTGTTCCATCATTTGAATAAATCATTTCAGCATCGTTATTTGCAAGTCCCATTATAATTGGACCTGTGTTAGCCATACATTGCCATTGTTTACTAAATCCAGTATCTATTTGACTGAATACTGCTCCATCATTTGATGTCATAAAGTTATCTGTACCTTGCTGTGCATAGTAGTATAACCCTAGTCCACTACTAAATCCAACGTCAACAATGCCTGTGTGTGTTGCTGTTGTTGTAACAGCCCAGGTTGGATCTGCTACTGATACTCTTGCTTCGTATTCGTATCCTGTTGTTGCATCTAGTGCAATAGCATTTACTTTACCATGAATAATATTGTCCCATCCTGGACTATTATCTGACTCTCTATAAATGTTTGCAACTTTAGTTCCTGGATTATAATTCCAAATGTAACCATACTGTCCAGTACCTGTACCACTAGTAATCATAATTCTTAAACCATTCATCTGTGCGGCTGTTCTAGCCTCTGCACCTGATAATGTAATTTGTGATAAGTTACCGCCTTGTGCTCTGTTAGTACCAAACTTAAATCCTAATCCACCAATATTTGTACTACCATCTGCTTTGTTCAAGTCAACTTTAGCAATACCACCATCTCTAAATTCTTCGTATCTCATATCAAGACCTGTACCTGATCCTGTTACTGAAGTAGTTGCACTTGTATACGTTTCGCCTGCATTTAAATATGATAAAGCAAAAATTTGTGTTCCGTTACTAACTACATCTTCAACTACTGCTTGGCTTGTTCTGTTGTTTACTGTAGCTGTTTGTGGAGTTTCTGTTGAATCAAATCCTTCTGCTACTGAACCAAAGTCACCATATGAATTATTACCGTTAGCTGAACGCAGTATGCCACCATTTTCTGAAAGGTAACCAATATGTCCATAATATGTAAACACAGATACTAGCTCTGAGCGTCCTAAGTTTGTAGCCCAATAACCAATACCGTCACTTAACACTTGTGTAAAGTCGTTAGCAACAATAGACTTGTTACCTGCGGCATGTAATGCTCCATCAACTTTCATTCCAACACAATTATCTCCAATAGCTGTTACACCTTGAATATAACTTGATTGGTCTGTAATCCAAACACTTGAATCAGTTGGTCCTGTTCCTGGGTCTAAACTTACATATGCTCCGCCTGTTGGACGTTTAGTTCCGTAGGTATTAGCTACTCCTAACGTTCCTGTTAATCCTTTAAGAGTCATATCACGTAAGCCACCACCGTTTCTAACATAGAACATATCTTTTCTATTGTTATCTGTTGGAATAGTTAACGCTTCTGGAGTTGGATCTGTTGCTGTTACTTCTCCTGCTACTATGTCCAGTCCTTGTATCGCAGGACGTAAAGTAGTTGATCTTAGTTCTGCTCCAACTAGTGCAACGTTTGCTGGAATACTAATTGGAAGTATTTCTGGATAATCACCTGCGGCAACTCTAACAATCGCACTACCTTTTGTAGTAGTTGTTGTGTAAGAAAATGCTGAAATACTTTTAGTTGTACCTTGAGTGTATACAACTGGAATATGTCCGCCGCCACTTACATATGTATGTACATAGTTACTTTTACCTACAAAAACTGTGTATGTAGTAGTTGAAGGAACATCATAAACTTTGTATACTCCTGAATTTTTACTAGTATCTGGATATGATTTCTGTCCTTGTGGGCAGTTCATAATCATCGGATTTAATCTAACAAGATCGCCGTCTGTTCTACCGTGTACTGAAGCTGTTGTTACTGTTAATAACCCTGTAACATTATCATATGTAGCGGCATTAATATTAATTGTAGTACCAGCTGTTTCTGTTACACCAGCAACTGTTGGAGTTCCTAGGTCTGATCTAAATGTATGCTGTAAGCTATTTGGATATAAGAAAACTTGTAATGCATCAGGTTGAGATGTTATATTAAGTCTATAAATTCCGGAATCAGGAGCCGCTGGATAAACTTTTGTTCCATACTTACATGTTGTAAGAATACTGTATATATTACAAGTATCTCCGCCAGTTAGTGTGTGATTAGCACATGTAATTGTAGCTATACCTGATGTTTTATTATAAACAAAACCTGTAACATTTTTTCTAGTTCCGTCACCTAATTTAACAATACCACCTGATTTATAATACTGATCTGTATTACTAGGCCCTAAGTATACTTCGAATGTATTAGTTGTTAAGCTAACTCCACTTACAGTAAATGCACCTTGAGAAGTTGTAAACGGATACTTTTTAGTTCCTGCTGAACAATCAAAGTATGCCTCGTTAATTGCTACTTTGTCACCTACGCTTAGTCCGTGATTGGTTGCTGTTTTAATAATAGTAGTTGATTTTGAACCTGGTCCTATTAATAAAGATCTTTGTTCGATACCGTCATTAGTAGCTGGAATTATTGTAATACCGTCTTGTACGGAAAATCTTAATCCTTCAACAGTAATAGTATCACCTACACTTAACCCGTGTGCCGCATCAGTAGTTACAATAATATGTCCTAGTTTATTATCAAATGTAGCATTTGAAACATTTACAATACTATTATCTGGTTTAGTAATTCTTCCGCCATCTCTATAAACATGTGGCTCGCTACTTGTAGGTATTGTAATTCTAAAAGTAGTTGTTGTAAAATCTCTACTACCTACTGCAAATGTAGGATTTCCTACAAACTGTTGATCGCCTTGTGGAGTATTTGAATCTGATCCTCTTCCAATTCTATTTTTTTCATCTCTTAACAAATAAGTCATTGCAAACTTAACTGTTTTAAATGGTGAGTTCCATGATTTACCAGAACCTTCTGAGTCAACTCCGGATTGAGCAACATAGTAAACATTATCTTGTGTGTCTAATGTATCCCATCCAGGTAAACCTGTTCCGTAAGCTCTTAGTGTTTGTCCTGTTGATCCAATTGCTAAACGAGCAGTATCAACTGCTGTTGAATCTTGGTCTTCAAATGTTTTTAAATCACCAAGTCTTGCAAGTTTGTTTGTTCTTGTACCAAGGATCATTATCTTCCAATAATTTTGATCTGGTTGTTCTACATCAATATCTGGACGTGATGCTGATTCAGTTGATCTATGATACTGTAATGCAAGATAAGAAGTACCTTGCCATGTTACAATGTCATTTCTGAAATATTCTGTATCATCTTCCCAAGTATTTCTAAACTTTCGGCCGTCCATGATCAGTTCCCAGGATGCTGAGTTTTGATCTGGTTGTAAATTACTATTGTCTTTTATTGCAACATATAATCCGCCACCGTGTCTAACAACATCACCAGTTTTGTAATCTACAAATCCAGAGTCAGCGCCGATCATATTCCAATCTTCTTTCATATTGTAGCCTTCAAATGTAAGGCTCCAATCTGTTGGATTTATTCCTGGTGCGGAGTTAACGTTATAAGTAGTTGCTTTGTAAACGTATCCGCCATATAATGCTAAGTCGTTTGGTTGATATTGTGTTGTTGGTGACCATACACCTTCATATTCTGATCCAGGTAAAAATACTACCCATTTACTTGCGGCATAATCTGTTGAAAATCCTGATTCAGTTGCAGACGATGTGTGTCCTGCAATAGCTTTCATTAAGTTTCCGCCACGTTTTACAATGTCGTTAACTTTGTATCTTGTTAATTCTGCCCAACTTGATTTATACTCAATACCTTCTACTTGAACAGTCCATTTAGATTGATCTTCTTCTAATCCTAATGTAAGGTTATCTGCAGAAGTGTGTCCTTGAATACATTTATAAACAATACCACCGTACTTAATTAAGTCATTTACACGATAACGTGTACCAATTGACCAGCTACCAGCCCATGCTTCATTATCTGATAAAATTTCCCAGTCACTTTGGTTAGCTTCGAGACCTTGTATTGAAGTTGTAGCAGAAACGTGCTGATTTTTAGCTTTATAAACTTTACCGTTATATCTAACTAAGTCATTAGTTCTATATAATGTATTAACAGTCCATATGTTTTTCCAGTCTGCACTAGTAACACTAACAAGTGTCCATTTAGTAATATCAGCAACTAGACCGTCTGTACCAGAAGAAAACGTTGCGGCAGACGTATGTGGTTCTGTACATTGGTAAATTGATGATCCATATCTTACAAGGGATCCGTTTGCGTATTCTGTGCTAACTGCCCAGTCGCCTGTCCATTCAACACCTTCACTTTGCTTAACCCATTTTGGACTAGCTGGTGTAACATCAGTTCCTCCTAAATCGTTATAAAATGTAGCTGATGTGTGTGACCTTAGTGCAACATAAGTTCCACCTCCGTGTTCAACCATATCATCTACTAAGTAATCTGATCCTGAAGCCCAGATGCCTTTCCATGTAAATCTAATTCTGCTTAGTTTAAAATCTGCCATTTTTTCTTCCTAATAACCTTTGTTAGTTATATTTATTTAAACTCCTGTTGGGTAATCGTAACCCTCATTGACACGTACTACTAAATTTCCGCTATCGTCAACGTAGTAAAATAAATTTCTATTATCCCATCTATATTGTTCGTAGTTTAGATTTTTAAACACTTTTGCGTGTTTAACATCTCTACCTTCAAAAAAATCTTCGCCTTGTTCAAAATCTTCATAATTGTTAATTGGATCACCTTCAGCATTAATAGCAATACTATCATGACTTTTCATTTGGTCGATCTTTCCTACATACAGTTCACCATCATCTGTTCTACGTAATCCGTAAAAATATCTTGCATTGGTCTGATTGACCATATCATTTATACTTGATCCTAAAAAATTATCAGCCATTATACAATCTCCACTAAGCTAAGGATAACATCGACTGAGTTGTCGGTATCCGTTGTTACATATAAAATATTTGTTGCATCTAACACAATTTTTTCACCTTTACCAATTGGCTTCAATGCTGAATTTGGTGGAATCGGCATATCTTTTACTAAAAATCCTATCGAACTTGCTTCGTCTGCTACTTCAATACTACAGTTTACCATTCCGCTTGTTAAGTTTGCTAAGTTCAACCCAATAACTGTACTGCTAGTTGCCGCTGGACATGTATAAACTGCTACACGTTCAGTTCCAATTTGTTTTGTTATTACGTTTTTAAAATTAGTTGCCATCTTTTTTTCCTATATAGTTAGTGCAAGTTTAATTGCTATTTCCTCTGCATCATTAAACGAAACAGCTCCTGTTGAACCTGCAACTGAAACCCAGTTACTACCAATGTCATAAATTTCAACCCTATCTTCCACAGAGTTATATCTCATCATTCCTAACTCTGGTGCTGGATGTCTATTAGCATTAGTTCCTACTGGAATAACAAAACCACCATTACCTTCAACTTTAAAGTATCCTGTTCCGTTTTGTTTTAACGTTGTAACTGCACCGTCTACAGTATTAGTTATCTGATTTCCATTGAAACTAAAGTTCTCTATGGCTACGTAGCCTGAGCCATTAGCACGTAAAAGTAAATTTTGATTAGTAGTTGTTGTTTCTAAAATGTTACTGTGAATAGCAATGTCATCAACTTCTAGTCTTGCTACGTTAAATCTTTCAGTACTTACGTCAGCTACTAGTGAATTACCTGCATAAAATCTTAGTGTATTGTCATTTGCACCTGGAGTTAATTCTGGAGTGATGTAAGTATCTCTATCAGTATCAAATACACCACCTAATTCTGTCCAACTTCCGTCATATGCTTCAAAAACTTCAGTCTGTGTGTTGTATCTAATCATTCCTGCTACGGGTGATCCAGGACGTTGTGCTGTTGTACCTTTTGGAAGTACAACAGTTCCTGTTGCATCAACTGTAACAATCTCATTACTAGGATCAAGTACTATATCTCCACTTGCTGTTGAAATAATATTTGAAGTAAATTGTAAATTATCAATAACAACTTTACCTGAACCGTTTGCCGCAAAGGTTAAATTACCATTACTTGCCGTAGTTTGAATAGTATCGTTATCAATTGAAATGTCATCTATAACTGCTTTACCAACATTCACTTCACTCCATGCTTGAGTAGAAGTTCCTAGCTTATATGTATTATCAGTATTTGGAATTAAATCACTATCAATTCTTGCATTAATATTAATGCTGTCAGTATCTTCGTCACCTAATGTAATGTTTCCGCCGATAGTAACATTTCCTGCTACTGCTAAATTACCTGTAATAGATGTATTATCTTGTATATTAATTTGGCCAGTTGCCGCTGTAAGATTAATATCACCAGTTGTACTTGAAATAGTATTTCCAGTAATTCTAATATTTCCAGTTTGTATCTTTGTACCATCAATAATTGTTGTTGTAGTTCCGTCAGTAAAAGTAATACCTTGGTTATTATTAAATAAGAATTCTGCATTAGTAAATGTTACTTCACCTGTTGACTGATCAATTTTAAATAAATCACCAACTCTAAAATCACCTTTGTGATCGACTGTGCTAAAGTAAACATTCGCATCATTAGTAGCAACAACTTCGTTTGCTTGTATTACACCTGTACTATCATTTGTAACGTCTTTACCAGTACCAATATATGCTAAGTTCATTCCAATAGCATAAACTACAACACCCGGACCATCGCCAACAATTCCGTAATTGCCGTAAACACTTGCACTTGCAATACTCCTAAGTTCGCCGCCAAAGTCTGAATGATCAATTAATGTTAGTGCTGTTGCTGTACCGCCTCCACTAAAGTCAATATCTTGTATAAATGTATCATCGTCTGTAATAACTTGACTAGCGTTTGTTCCATTAAATCTTAACATTAAAACAGTATCTTTATCAACTGGCACAGTTGCAGTTGGGTTAGAATAAGCACTAGAAACACCTACTCCTTTTTTAACTCTAAAGTCATCCATTCTACCGTTTAATGATTGTGCTCCTGCATAAGTTCCGCCAATATACATTGGTTTAGTTGTTCCTAAGTCAGTTCCAACTGATGCAATATCAACCTGTGATCCATCAATAAACATTCTTAATGCACCACTTACTCTACTAATAGTCCAGTGGTTAAAGCTAGTATTTGGTATTGTAGCACTTGGAGCATTAAGTATTAGTGTATTTCCAATATTAACTTTAGGGACATTATCAACTGTATAAAAATGTAGTGCATTATCAGTTTCTGAACCTGCTCTCATATCAAAAATTGTTTCAGTACCTGTACTATCACTTAGGTATACCCAACCTTCAATACTAAAATCACCTGTTCCAAAGCCAAAATCAGTTTGTGTAAATAGACTTAGATAATCTCCTGTACCATCAAATAATCCCATACCTGTTCCAAACTTAATTGGACTAGCTGTAGTAATTTGTGCATTACCTTTTGCATCAATTGTTTTCTTTGCTCTACTTAAAGGTTTAATCCATCCTAAGGATTTGCCATCAATAGTTACAGTATTTGTATCAATACTTTCAATCGTTGCTGTAGCAAGTTGTGTTCCTGCGGCATTCTTTAATGTAATAGTTTGACCTGCGGCTACTGCTGTGCCTGCATGTCCTGAATATTTAATTCTTGTTTTTCCGTCGCCCTTTAATCCTGCTGTTCCATCAACTATTTCAATACCTTTATCTGCAAAGTAAGTAAAACAGTTTAACCATTCTACTCTAGTACCGTTGGTCATTTTAAGTCCACCGACGCCTGGAGTAATAAATGTAACTGCATGGAATAAGCACCCAGCTTCTTTTGAATCAGGGTGTGCAACTGCGCCATCTAAGTAACAACCTTTACCAGCATCGCCACTTGCAAATCCTCTTGGATCAGTGTTTGATGTAGTTGTACCTTTTGTAATAACTGTTATATTTCTAATATATGGGCTTCTTGAAAATACTCTAAAGTTATTATTAAATTTAAATGCATAACCTGTGTTAGCACCACTATTAAAATAAAAGTCTTTAATAGTTACTTCTTCAACTGCTGTGTCGCCATTTAATAAAAATGCATCATTACTTTGTGTTCCACTAGTAGGTGAAATTTCAACTGACCGTAAACTGTGGCCTTTAACTGTAACTCCTGCTGGAACTATCATTGGAAATACTTCTTGATATTGTCCGGGGTATATATAAACTGTGTCGCCCATTCCTGCAAGTTGTAATGCTTTTGTAATTGTTAAAACTGGATCTGCAGGGTGAGCACCTGGCTTGCTATCGTTACCTTGTGTTGCAACGTATATAATATTTCCTGGTGTAGAAATAAGATTAATATCACCAAATGTTAAGTCGTTTGTTGTAAGTGTATTTGTAACTGTGTTTGCAAAATAACCTGTAGCCCATCTTTTTGTTGCACTACCTAAATTATAAGTAGCATCAGCATCTGGCATAATATCACTAGCAATATCAGCATTAATAAAAATTGTATCTGTATCTGAATCACCAATTTGTATATTACCGTCTGCACTAATATTACCAGTAGCATGTAAGTTACCAGTTACAGTTGTGTTACCTTCAATGTTAATATTACCGGTGCCGTTAGCACGGATATACAAGTCATCATTTGTATTTGTATTTTCAATGTAGGTGTTGTTAATTTCTAAATCGCCAACAATTACTCTGTTTCCAACAACAGTATTGTCAGCTGTTGCTATTGCAAATTCTTGTGCGGTTGTTTGAATACTACCAGTGGCTCCGTCAACTGTAACGTTTCCAATTTGGAATGTAGTATTAGTAATTTCTAGATCTGTTACTCGGGCAACGCCCTGGACATCTAACGTATAAGCAGGATTTGTGGTTTTTACACCGATTCGACGATTCGTTACATCTAAATATAGTAAGTCTGTCTCAAAAGCTAAATCAACCCCATTACGTAGGAGATTTTCCTTTAAGAGAGGACCCGATATGCGACCAATTGCCATCTTCTCTCCTAATACGGGGATCCTGTCCCTCTAGCCAAATTCTCAACATATTGTTCTTTGCCGGCTAACCACAGTTTGTCCAGCATCGGGTTGGTCGACCCTTTGTGATGCGTTACTATTATTTAGCTTAAAAAGAAAATTAGTCTAGTATTAGGTTGAAAACGTAAGCCAATTGTTCAACATCAGATGCTTCAATACTTTCAACTTCACCAGCCGCATTAATCCAGTTAGTTCCGTTCCAAGTTTCAAGATATTCTAGTGTTAAATTGT
>Ga0257110_1000069_pt1 | contig 56571 bp, 54 predicted proteins | sample LP_taG_7_FD_190184 | JGI IMG/M metagenome (GOLD analysis project Ga0257110, IMG submission 190184) | Marine microbial communities from Northeast Subartic Pacific Ocean, Canada - LP_J_2015_P26_10m | ecosystem: Environmental > Aquatic > Marine > Oceanic | place: Canada: Northeast Subartic Pacific...
ATAAATTTCAATTGCTTTATCTAAACGTGTTTTTACAAATTCATGAACTTCACCATTTTCTTGCAGTCCTCCTGCTAAAACAAAAATATATAAGGTTTCATCATTTATTTGATACAAAATATTCCGCGATTTCTGTTTAATAATTTGCTCTTTTTTTTCCCATCCATCTAAATTTAGTTCATTTAAATTATAATTCATTGTATATTATGTTGATATAAAGGTTCTGACATAAATTAAAATATAAGTGAATTTTAATATATACTTTTATTTCATAATGAGAAAGTGTATTATAATTCCGATTAAACATTCTTCTAGTCGTGTTCCTGGCAAAAATTACCGGGATTTTAATGGCGAACCTCTAATGAAAATTATATTAAACACTATTGTTCAATCGAAATCGTTGGACACTATTGTTATTGATACAAATAGTATCACTGTTAAAGAGATTCTTAAAGACTATAATGATGAGCGAATTATTGTTTACGACCGTCCTGAACATTTATGGGATGGTAATACACCAACTAATGTATTACTTGAAAATGTTATTCAAGATTTGAACTTGGATCATGAGATCATTTTACAAACACATGTAACCAATCCACTATTGTCTTTAGAGACCATTGATAAATGTATTGCGCAATTTGTAGAAAAAGAAAAAGATGGTTATGATAGTTTATTCACTGTAAAACAATTACAAACACGCTTATATACATTGGAAAATGGAACAGTAAATGCTCTAAATCACAATCCCAATGAATTGCTCCCTACACAAGATTTAGAACCATTATACGAAGAAAATTCCTGTTTGTATATTTTTAAACGCGAAATGTTATTTAAAAAACATCATCGTATTGGTTATAAACCATTCATGTACGTAATGAATGATATTGAATCTAGTGATATTGACATAGAAACTGATTTTATATTAGCCGAAACATTACATAAAGAATTGGTGCTAAATAATGATTCAAAAAATCGCGTTGTTTTAGTAACGGGCGCTTCACGCGGCATTGGTTTAGAAATATGTAAAAAATTCCATAAAGAGAAGTGGACGGTAGTCGGTGTAGCTCGATCGAAAGATTTTTGTCATCCTTCTATTGATACATATATTTCGAAAGATTTGACTTGTGCTAATTCAGCAAAAGAAATTATGGATATTATCCAAGAAAAGTATGGACGTTTGGATTGTGTAATAAATAATGCTGCGTTACAAATTTGTAAACCTGTTTGGGAAATGGAAGATGATGAATGGTCAAAAACATTTGACTGTAATGTGAAAAACGTCTATTTGTTTGTGAAACATGGTTTGTCTATGTTGAAAGAATCCAAAGGAAATATTATTACGATTGGTTCTGTTCACAGTGTAGTGACATCAAATGAAATTGCGGCTTACGCAACTACAAAAGCAGCGCTTTCTGGATTAACACGTAATCTAGCAATTGAATTGGGACAATTTGGCATTCGCGTAAATTGTATTTGCCCAGGTGCGGTAGATACACCTATGTTACGTGATGGTTTAAAACGCGGTCACGCCGGAAATGGAACATCCGATGAATTAGTTGAATTATTGGGCAAATCACATTTACTCGGAAAAGTAGGACAACCCGATGAAATTGCCAATTTCGTTATCTTTGTTGCTGATGATAACAATGGGCGTTTTATTAATGGTGCCAATTTGCTTATTGATGGTGGTGCGTGTGTTAAATTATCTACTGAATAAGCACATAATTTAGTATACAAATATAGGTTCTTCAACGCCTTTTTGATCACTGTTTAACACATATATTTTTCCATTGTCTTCGCTATTATGATAAGCAGAACTTACGAACAATTTGTTCATATGTTCTCCACCAAAACAACAACATGTAGTATATTTACATGGAAGGTCAATATGATCCACTTTTTTTTGTTCATGAAAGACATCAATACCATATCCTTCCCATAAACAACTATAATATTGGTTATTTGCGTCAAATGTAGCGCCATCTGGACAACAATTGTTATAAGTGTGTAGTGGAACGGAATATTCGTTAAAAATAGTTTTCTTATAAGAATCAGCATAATACATTTGGTTTTCACTATTAAACGCAATACCATTCGAAATTCCAATAGTAGGAATTACCTCTTCTAAACATTGATTTTGGTATTTGTAAATGGATCCTATGGGTTGTTTAGGATCGTTCTTACACATGGAACCAATATACAAAAGACCGTTTTTCGAACACTTTCCATCATTTAGGCGTACATTTTTATCATCAATTTTAGACAAATAGTGATAAGAGTTCATACGATAATCATAAATGCCAATACCATCTTGTAAAGCAACCATCATTTGTCTTTCATCGATGAGTGCTAAACATGTGGGTTTCTTATCCATCTTGTGTTCAATAATACCACTTTCATCATGATAGTGTTTTATTTTGTAACCATCAATATCGACCCAATATAAGGTTTGGTTCATATAATTCCATAAAGGACTTTCACCTAATTTGTTTTCGGTTTCTATAGTGTTCATATATTATGACCACCGAAACTTTTTATAAAATTCTTCGTTTTTTCTTGGTTCTGAAATTTCACTATTTTCTAAATCACATATAACAGTATTTGGATACATGACTACACATTTTTTACTGTTTTGTTTTTGAAAATCAACTAAATAATTGTCTACCGCTTTTGTTTTTGTTTCAAACAAATTCAATAATACAGAATACAATTTGCGTTTTACCATATATGCAAATGTGCCAAAACTATTATTTGCGTAATAGAAACCATCTTTCATAACAATATTTTCCCAATTATATTGCGAAGAACCTAAATAAACGAGTTGCCTGTCTGAGTTGTTTATTTTTTTCAATTTTTTTAATATAATTGACCATGATTTGGTTAATATGACATCGTCTTCAAATATAATAATGCTTTTGTAATTGTTTTCTAAAGCATGCTTTAAAACTTGAATATGTGACATTAAACACCCCCATTGTCCTTTATTCACAATTTCATTATTTTTATAGCAACTTCGCAATTCTTTTTTTCCATAATAAATCCAATGAAACCAAGCATCCTTTTTTGTGTGAATTCCATTTTTTCTTAAATCCGGATATCGATTTAAATAATACTTCCAATCAAAAGTTTCATATCTAATATGTGTGTTATTTTGTTCTATCCATAATTGGAAATCTTCTTTGTATTGGTCACTCAATGGATCCACTCCTTCTATAATATGAAATTCAAATTGATCATTTACTTCTCTTTTAAAATGTTCTAATTTTTCCACATCTTTTTTCATATTGATCACATATATTTTTTCTATCATAATAATATTACATTTTTATGATATATTTACTTGTTCGTTTTAACATAGATTTTTTCCAACGATTGTAATGAATATACAAAACTTGCTTCACGCATTGTACAATTGTATTTCTTGGATAATTTGTCAATTTTATTATAACAGTGTCCCATTTTATAATCCAATTTGTCCAATACATCTTGTTTTTCCCACTTCATAGATTGCTTGTTTTGTAACCATTCATAATAACTCACTAACACTCCTCCCGAATTAGCTAAAATATCCGGAATCACGCGAATTCCCTTTTCTTTTAATATAAGGTCAGCTTCATGGGTTGTTGGACCATTAGCACCTTCCACGATCAATTGACAATCGATCTTTTCAGCGCGCTCATCAGTAATTTGTGACTCTAATGCTGCCGGAACAATGACATCTGTTTTTAACGCAAAAAACTCATCTATAGTAATAGGATCACCGCATTGATATCCGTTTGTGGGACCCCAAAATCCTTTTACTGAACCAACATCTTTGATATGTTGAATGATAGAATCTACAGAAATACCTTCTTCATTATACACATATCCACCACTGTCTCCAACACCAATCATTTTCATACCAAATGATTCCAATGTTTGTGCTGCGAATTTACCTACATTACCAAACCCTTGGACAATGAACGTTTTCCCGTTTAAATCGATATTTTCTTGCTTTGCCCATTCTTTCACTGTCATGGCAACACCACGTCCAGTTGCTTCTTCGCGACCTTCCGAACCGCCACATTCAATTGATTTTCCAGTAAATACTCCTTGTTCGCGTTTCAATTTATTGTTATTGTTATATTCATGAGTCATCCAATCCATGATTTGAGAAGTTGTTCCTACATCCGGTGCAGGAATGTCTTTGTCTTCGCCAATAAATTCACATAATTGTTTTGAAAACGCGCGGGAAATCAATTCCAACTCTTTTTCATTATAATCTTGAGGTTTAATGGTTAGACCACCTTTTCCACCACCATATGGAATGTCTTGTAGAGCACACTTCATGGTCATCCATGTTGCTAAAGCACTTACTTCGTCCATATTTACATCTGGATGAAAACGAAGACCACCTTTATATGGACCCAACCAATTATTGTGCTGGATGCGATATCCTTCAAACATTTCTACTTTATTATCTAATGTTACAGGAACCGAAAACAATATTTTGTTTTTTGGTTGTAATATATGCTTTTCAAAATTGGGGTTCATTTTGCCGATTCTGACAGCATTTTTAATCTGGTTTTGTACCGATTTAAAAATACTAACCATATATAGTGTAAAAATATATTGTTTTTCACAGAAATATTGTTATTAATAACAATATTTTTTCATATTGTTTTCTTTTATATTATGTAAATGCCACATAATTATAACATTCTTTACAATAATTATTTTCGTAGAAACCATGAATTTTATATAAAAAATCTTTACATTGATTACAATAAGACACTTTGCAAATACAACATTTTTCTACGTCTATTTCCATAGAATTACACAACTCACATTTTATTAAAAAATCACATAAATATTTTATTAAATAATTATCAATCATATTTATACTTTATAAATTAAAATGATATTTATTCTATTTTAAAATGAACAATAATATTATTTTTTAATTTTATCGATAAATAAAGCGACAACTCACATAATTTTGTCATTTTTAGAATTTCACGCAAGGTCCCCTTCGCATTTTTGTCTTGAAATGACATATTGATTGTCTTACACCAATTATATCCAAGAACACCATTTTCATTGGTGAATTTGATATTAAACGAACTTTTCTGATATATAGTTTGTAATGACATTATTTTCCATATATCAATTAAAATACCTCTATACTTACGAGCTACAGATATGATTTGATTATTTTTTTTTATTAAACATCCATAAATTGTCGAGTGGGAGATATCAAGGAAATCAAGCTCGCTTTCTGAAATAAAGCGTTGTTTTTGGGTACAATATGTACAATTATTCATTATGTTAATTTATTAATAATTTATAATTATAATTTTTTTCATATTCAATTTTATATGTATTTATTTATTAAAACAAAATATTTATTCCACTGTTACTACTTTTGCCAAATTACGAGGCATATCAGGATTTAATCCTTTAGATAATGAAAGTTCATAAGACATCAATTGAATTGGAATAATTGACAACATATATCGATATGTTTTGTTATAAGGAATAATAATCGAGTTTTCCTTTGTTTCATCTTGTTTATCAGTAATTAAAATAATTTTTGCATGACGGGATTTAATTTCTTCATAAGCGTTCATGGATTTACTATAAAATTCATCTTCAGGAGCAACTAAAACAACCGGAAAATCTTCATCTAAAAGAGCAAATGGTCCATGTTTTAAACTACTTGTACTATATCCTTCAGCATGAATATAAGATATTTCCTTTATTTTCAATGCTCCTTCACGAGCAATACTTTCACCTTGTCCTTTACCTAACAAAAAACATGAAGAACGGTTTTCAAATAGAGGTATTAATGTTTTGACAATAGGTTCACAATGTTCAATAGTTTCTTTAATATCCATATGTAAATTGCGCAAATCTTTGATCATTTTTGTACGTTTCAAAGAATGTTTGGATTTTAATTGCGCAAACCAAATTGCCATCATCGACAAAATCACTATTTGTGATGTAAACGCTTTTGTACTGGCAACTGCTACTTCCCGACCAGCGTTCAAATAACAACCACAATGTACTTCTCTAGCAATTAACGAGTCCACAACATTGACTACGCCTATCATATATAGTTCGTTCTCTTGCGCAATGTTAATACAACGATGTAAATCTTTGGTTTCGCCGGATTGTGATAATAATATTAAAGCAGTTTTTCCAATTTTTGGAATATCTTGAAACGAAAACTCCGCACCGTCAAACAATTGTACACTGTTCATTTCAGCAAGTTCTTTAAAAAAATGAACTCCTACCATACCTGCGTGATAGGATGTTCCACAACCCAATAATATTAAATTGTTAATTTCTTTCAATTCTTTCTCTTTTTCATATAATCCGCCCATTTTCACTTCCTCATCTGAAATTAATCGTCCTCCCAAACTGACCGCGCGTAATGAAGCATCAAATTGCTCATTTATTTCTTTAATTGTCCAATGGGGATAAGGATCAGGCGTTAAAGCATTATTATTTTCAAGCGCTTCTTTAGTTTCATAATTGTCTTTGGTTTCAATAGTTACTTTTTCGTCTTCATAAGTAACTACACAAATATCATGATTGTTCAATACAATGTACTTTTGAAATAAATTACAAAACCCACTTTGTTCACTTGTAATCATTGCCATATTTTCTTCAATACCTACTAGCAATGGACTTCCGCGACGTGTACAATATATTTTATTCGGTTCGTTGACATAAACAATACCTAGACCCCAGGTTCCTTTGAGTTGTTTAGTTGTTTTTTTAAGTGCCTCATATACGTTCTGAAACTCTTCAAAATAATAGGCTAATAAATTCACTACTACTTCTGTGTCTGTTTGTGATTTATTAATAATGCCTTTGCCTGCTAAAAAGATTTTGATTTCTTGAAAATTTTCAATAATTCCATTGTGAACTAACGAAAATTTATTATTATGAGACATATGAGGATGCGAATTAATATCTGTTTTTGCTCCATGAGTTGCCCATCGCGTATGTCCAATACCCACATTTCCTTCACAAGAATATTCTTTTAATTTATCTAAAGCACTTGAGTGAGTTGTAGAAGCATATTTATGAATATTTAATTCATCATTATCAAAAACACATATACCAGCAGAATCATACCCACGATTTTGTAACTGGTATAAACTATCCATTATTTTTTTGTAAGCATTATCACTTCCAATAAAACCGCATATTCCACACATTATATTATAACTATATACGAAAAAATAACAAAAAAAACTTTAGTTTTCTTTCATGATTTCATTTAATTCTATGTTTTCATTATTGCCATAATTGCCAATTTTATTATTAAATTGTGTAGTTGTTAACACAAAGTTTATAAATTGTTTTTTTATTGTGTTATCCTCAAACAATTGTTTATAAAAAGAATAGTCGCCATATTGTTTTGACCCCCATGATGATTTTTCTTGTAAACTATGATGAAAACATACCATAGATGTGTCAATTTCTCCTAAACTCAAATTATGTTCATTAGATGGATACACTAATTTATCGGGTCGCAAAAACTTCCATATGATCATATCATTATTTCCTATATGTTGATTGATAATTTCAAAACAACGGTTTCCTAAATAAATGTCATCGTCATCTAAAAATAAAATATACCCGTCGTCAATTTTCTTCATTAATTGATTACAATACAAATTGAATTTGTATTTGTCTTCGCATGTTTCTTCGAGATGGAAATATTGGATTTTTTCGTGATTTTTATAAGGTTCCAAATAAGATAAACTTTCTTTTTTATCGTAACAAATAGTAACATCATAATTTGGATATGTTTGTTGTAAAATGCTTTCTATTGCTGTTTTAAAATATTCAGGACGATTGCTTGTACGCATTAACACATGTAATTTGTTTGGTAAAGATCTAGTAAACATACTGTTCTTGTCCATTGCTTTTTTGTATTGCGTGGAATGGTTTAATATCATTTCATTTTCACAACAAGCGCGTCCTTCTTTTTTTCCACATGTTAAATAATGTGTTAAACATTGTTCTTTTGTAACGATTCCATTTTCATGTAAATCACTATATGTATTTTTATAAAACTCGTAATCAAAATATATATACGATTCTTTATTATTAATGGGTGTTGATTTTTTTCGCAATAAAGTAAAATTCATAATAAAATTATACTAGAATTATTATATATAATGGCAACGAAAAGCAACTTACATGTTCTTATTTTAGCAGGCGGTTTAGGAAAGCGAATGAAATCCACCCTTCCCAAAGTACTTCATAAGTTATTAGACAAACCCATGTTAGTACGAGTTATTGAAACTGCTAAAACTCTTCATCCTACCAATATTTATATTGTAGTTGGTAAATATGAACCCATTATTCGTGAAACATTGAGTCAATATATGAGTCTAAATAATATTATTTTTGTAAAACAAATGGATGCACAAGGCACCGGACATGCGGTGCAATGTGCTTTACCAGAACTTTCAAAACTAGAACGCAAGGATAAAGTATTGATATTATCAGGCGATGTTCCTTTATTAAAAGAAGATTCTATGCGTTCGTTAATTACAAAGGATCCCGTAACATTGTTGACAACAAAATACGATGATCCTACTGGTTATGGACGCATTGTCACCAATAGCGCAAATCAATTTATTAAAATCGTTGAACAAAAAGATTGTGATGACCACCAAAAAAATATACAAATAATCAATGCGGGTGTATATGCGTTTGAAATAGGACTATTAAGCGATCATTTGCCAAAATTAAATAATAATAATTCCCAACAAGAATATTATTTAACGGATATTTTTGAAATTATATTGCGCGATGATCAGGCTGTCATTGACGCCATCGAATTACCTAAACATAAAAGTGTGGAATTAGTTGGTGTCAATACGAAAGAACAATTGGAAGAATTGGAAACTAAACTAAAATAATATGTTTGTAATTGTTCAGGTGTTATATTTGTTTGGTTTGTTGTATTTGAAAGCACCTTTGTAGACCCAATTAGGAATAGTATAAGATGGATAACCTTCAACATCGTATACTTTCTCAGGTTTCACTTTTTTCAGAAACTTCAATGGGAATTTTTTGATATTAACTTGTGTTTTATAAGCGCACGCACTTACAAATAGCAAAATAAGAATATAAGAAAACATAATTTTGTTATATTCATTTGTTTTGGGGTTTCTTTCAATTTTGTTTTATACGATATAATTGCTTATTTTTGTATTCTATAAATTGTATACTAATATCATAGAATGGAGACATTGATCTTTGCTTTGGAGAAAAGTTTCAAAGAAATTTCAAAATTGGTTCGAAACAAAAATTCTTTGGATTTAGGCGGATTATTAAACGCAAATAATGTTTCAGGAGATGATGTAAAAGAGTTAGATATTGTATCAAATAATCTTTTGAAACGTAATTTGGCAAAGTGTTCGTTAGTTCGAACCATTGGTTCAGAAGAAGAAGATGAATTGTATGAAACTTCTCATACTGATGCCCCTTATTTGGTTTGTTACGACCCACTAGACGGTTCTTCGAATGTAGATGTAAATATTACTACAGGGACTATTTTCGCAGTATATCAATATGATGAAAATGGCAAAATAGAAAATGGTCGCAATATTGTCATGTCTGGTTATTGTTTATATGGTGGATGCTGTCAATATGTATTGGCACATAACGGTTCTGTTTCTATGTACCAATATATTCCTTCCACCGGGTGTTTTTCATGTAAAAATGAATTTGTTAAAATTCATGAAAATATGAAAATCCAAGAAAAAGGAACCATCTTTTCATTAAATGAAGCGCACAAACATAAATGGTGTGATAAAAGATACCAACCATTTATTGAAACTATGATTGAACAAAAATACAATGCTAGATGGGTAGGAAGCATGGTTGCTGATGGACATCGTACACTGATTAAAGGTGGTTTTTTTGCATATCCAGAAAATGAAAGTAATCTTCAAGGAAAAATTCGTTTATTATACGAGGCTTACCCATTTGCCCATATTTTTGAAACAGCAGGCGGTATTTCTACTGATGGAATCAGTAATATATTAGACATTCCTTATCCTGAAAAATTACATCAGAAAACACCAATCATTTTATCCAGCAAAACAGAATATGATATTTTTGCTAAATTATAATTTCAAGTATTTTTCATAATTTAAAACATTTATGAAAAATATCTTTGTTTCAAAACGCCTAAAAATATTTTGCCATTTGTGCACCTTTTCTTTTGTATCCACATTTTTCATAAAATACAACGTTTTCATCTGAACAATCTAAAATTGTTTTGTAACATCCGGTTTTCTTGGACTCATCACTTAAATGTTCGATCATTTTTTTACCTAAACCATATCCTCTCATCTTTTCGTGTACTACAATATCTTCTATGTGTCCTACTTTTCCATAATTGCGAATTAATTTCTTTTCAATTAACAATGTTCCTGAAGCAACAATTTCTTTGGTACTTTCTTGTACGATTACAAAAACACTATGATGGTCGTCTAAAGAGTCCAAGAATTCTATTGTTTTCTCACGATCCATCGTTTTTGGATCCATTTGTGTTAATTGTCCAAGAAGTTCGTAATATTTTCGACTAATATCTGTTTCATCAATGTTACGAATAATAAATTGTTCTCCTTTTGTTTCAAATTTTGTTGGATTCATATGTCTTTCTATAAAACGAGAAAGTTTGTGCTGAATTTGTTTTACTTTGTTATTGTCATTACCTTCAACATAAAGTCTAACAACATTTTCTGTTCCGGAAGCGCGAACAAAAGCGCGAATGTCTTCATTTGTAACAGAATCAATATAATCTTGAATAAAAGATGGTTCTAACAATGTCAATTCATTATGTGAACTATGGAATAGATTTTTGTCTTGGACATTCTGTTTTGTTAATAAGCAAAATCTAGGTTCAAATAAGTTGTACCAATCCTTTTCATTCATTTCTAACTCTTGTAAAATAAACAATGTTGCGTATAAATCAGCAATACCATCACCAATATTGGGGTGAAATATAGATTGTAGTTCTTGGACTTCAGGAATGGATTTTTGAAACATCACATTTCCATGCCCATTTTGTTCGAAATAAATGCCAATATCTACTTTCTCTGCTTCGTGATGTAAATGTTTCACACCAGTTGCTGTACATATACAAGATAATTCCACATTTTCAGGGAATTCCAATGATTTTACATAATCAACACATCCTTGGTTGGTATAACCAGTGTAAACATATCCTAAAGTGAGTTTTTCGGATTGGTTTGTCAACTTCTTGGATAAATAAGTTAATACAAGTGCCGCAATATAATCACCATTTAATATTGCCAAATTTTTCTTATGTAAAAAGTAAAAAACAATACGATCCGCATCACCATCTAAAGATGCACGTAAAGTATTGGTAAAATATTTCGCGCTTTGTTGAGGTAATTTTTTACTGGAACATACAAAATCGGAACTACATTCGTGATTTAATGATTTCGGATATGTCCATGAATAATTAATGAGTGATAAATGAGTATTTTTCAATTCCAAAAGTTTCTTGGACCCAATGCCATTTGCACAATCGACCACACAAGGATAATAAATCCTGTCAGAACAATTCTGTAAATAAATGAAATAATCATCGGGTTGATTCGCAAATACATAATGTAACTCGGGTGTGGTTACATAGGGTAAAATTTTAACGGGAAATTTCAAATTTGTTCTGAATATACCCTTTTCAATGAGTTTGGCAATTTTTGGACTGCTTGCTCGCGAATCGTATCCAATAACAATGCTTATATTATTATCCTTCAATATTTTCACATCATCATCTTCTACATGTATATGAGGACGAAAAGGTGGCATAATGCTTGGATGATCCATGTAAAAATTATTAATGAAATTTTCTAAATAAGTTTCAATATCTTCAGACACCATGTGTCCTTTATTATCCATAATTTTTACGCCATTGTCTTCGTGATGATTATGTGACGCAGTAATCATGATACCAAATGATTTCTTTTTATAACATGTTAATAATGCCATTGCTGTTCCTATTTGAACTGCGATTTCTTCAATTTCACTGTTATGACTACGAAACCCAGATGTGCCGTATTTCATTGTTTTCTTCATATATTATATAAAAATACAATGACAAAGGAAAAAATTATACTTGTTGGTTATGGTTGGGCATCTTTAGGATTTATTCAACATATTGATACAAATCAATATGATGTTGCTCTATTTTCAAAAAATGACCACTTTTTATATACACCTTTATTGGCACAAAATGTGAAACAAGATCGTGATCTTACTATTCATGTGAATCAATTGAAACAATCTCTGGAGTTTGTTCATGATAAAATCGAAACAGTGGATTTTAAAAACCAAAAAGTCCAAGAAAAGAAATACGATTTCCTCGTATTTTCTCACGGTGCTGAAGTAAACACATTTAATATCCCAGGTGTCCAAGAAAATACTTATTATTTAAAAACATTAGAAGATAGTAATCAAATTAAATCCAAATTGCTAGAATTACCAAAAGATTCGGTGATTGCGGTGATTGGATGCGGTCTTGCTGGCACAGAATTGGTAGGGTCTTTAATTGATATGCGTAAATTCAATATATTGGGTATTGATGCTCTTGATAGACCAGTAAATACATTTGACAAAATATTGTCTGAAAAAGTGGTGAAATCATGGGAAAAAGAGAATGTATCCATGTATTTTCAAAGTTTGGTTCAAAAAATACATAAACAATCTTTGGATATTAAAGATAAACCGTCGTTACAATTTGACATGGCAATATGGTGCGGAGGAATTAAAATGAGCGAATTAAGTAAAAAAGTAAATGATCAATTACAATTGGAAAACAATCGCGGTATACCTGTAGACAAATTTTTACATATTCAAGGACAGAAAAACTTGTTTGCTATTGGCGATTGTGCGTTTAGTGGCAATCCACCAACCGCGCAAGTTGCGTATCAACAAGGAACATATTTGGCAAAACAGTTTAATCAAAAGTTTCCTAAAAAGGACGAATTTGTATTCCAAGATAAAGGGCAAATAGGTTATATTGGAAATGGCAAAAGTATTTATCAAAACAATTATTATAAGGGAGGTGGAAAAATAATATATTATTTCAATAATTTGGTTCACTTATACAATTTTGGTAAAATGTATGTGAAATCAAAATTTTAGATAAATTGTTTTAATCATTAGAGTAATTTTTTTAATATCTTTATTTTGTTCTTTGATCTTGTATTCATGCCCTTTCGATTCTTTTTGAATAAATTTTTAATTTTATCATCATAATAATATTCGCTTTGGATTAAAGCCATAAGATGTTCATCAATTTTTATATCTTTATTGTCCAAGAGTTTTTCAATAGAACTATAAAACGCATGTGCATATATTGTTAAATCTTCTAAGATAGATATATTGTTTCTGGGATTCACTACATTTACATCAAATTCGGGGTTATTTACAAATTCCGCAACCTTTGCTATGGATTCAGATCGCCTTTTTTTATCTGCTCCAGCAATATTGGTATATTTAAAAATTTTTTTGCTGTCAAATGGGATAATTTTGTCACATGTTTCTTCAATGTCAGTTCTACACCCGGGGCATCTTATAATCGTCTTATTTTTTTGATTTTCACACCATTTAATGAAACACTCTTTATGAAAATCATGACCACATTTTGTTTTAATATGATTGGAACTAATTGTTTCTAAACATATAGGGCATCTATTTTTCAATGATTCGGGTGTAGGACTTTGAAATAACCCACGACTTTTTATGCTACTTCCAGGACTTTTACTTCTATTTTTTGATGTAGAACGCTTTATACTACCTCCCTTTCTACGCGTACTATTTTTTTTATTTGCCATTATAATTTATAACCATAAAAAAACGGGTATAAATTCCGGATTACCTGATTCGAACAGGTGACCTATTGATATTTGTCTAAACCACTACAGTCAATTGCTCTGCCAACTGAGCTAAACCCGGATAAGGGTTTACACCCACACTATAGTAGGTATGTTTTTCTATATTGTTTATACCATAAATTCATTTATTTTATCGTTAAATACTTGTAAGTTACGTCTGAACCCTGGTTCGTCATTATGAGGCATCACCTTTACTTTATATTTATGTTTTTGTGTGACTTTAAATACCAATCGTTCAAAAACATGTTCATACATATTATCAGGATGTCCTCTATGACCTGTCCCCCACGCAATGTTGTTTGGATATAATGGTGGACGCGAACGATATGACTTAAAGAAACGAAAAATATCTTGGACCGTAGGACCAATTTGCTTCAATTTTTTTCCTCCATAATATGATTTTACCCAAACCGCATCAAATGTTTTGTTACTGTTTAACAAATAATAGTCTTTGTAGTTTCCGTATAATCCATCCGCTATTTTCTTTTTACATACGAAGCAGTTTCCTTCTGGAAACAAATAATTTTGATGATTTAATTTATAATATCGGTCTACATCATTTACATAAAGAGAATTTCCAAAATTCCATTTACATGTAATGTTTTTTGGTTCAATAAAATGATCTTTGTAAATAACGCACGCATAATCACCCATATACACAAGTGGAGGAACATATATACCAATAGATTCGTTTTCCAACGACTTTTTAATTTCGGATAAATTGTGAATTAATGGTTCCCAATATATTTTTCTCAAACTTGCATCTGTTTTAGAATGTAAAAATAAAATGGAATCATAATAAATTTTCTTCTGTTTTAAATAATAATTACATACATACTTACCTCCTATATCCATACCAATATTTTCACATTGTAATATGATAAAGGAATTATCTTTCCTGATATTTTCACTGTTTCCGATACTAAAGGTAATTATGACTAAATCACAACATTGCTTAATTTGTTCCAAATAGGGTTCATAAAATCCGTGAAAATGATCGATATTGTAACAATGTAAATGTGATATCAAATTGTAAGTTGTTTTGTATTTTGAAACAAAAATTTCTTTATAGGGTATGGAACTCGTTTTGGATGTAATTCCGAGCAAATATTTGTGGAATAAAAAGGGATGATTCATATATTCTTGAACACTTTGTTCCATTTCCATATCTTCTTTCGTTTTTTTGTATTTTCGCGCTTGAAAAATACCATATTCACTATAATGACATTTGGATGTAATTTCGTTACTACATATATCCGCAATATCCGGATTCATCTTTTTGTACATTTTCCAATCGAAATCGTCGGGTATATCTTCGAAATTGGTTTGATATGGAAGTCCTTGAGGATGTCCAAATAGATCATAATGTAATTTTGCGGTATATTCATTGACACGATAATCGTTAGTAATAGTACTATTTAAATCCAAATAGAGTTTCCAATCGAAATTTTCGGGAATATGGTAAAAACGATAACAGCGCTTTTCATTTTTTCCTGTAACATAAAAATGGAGTTTTGCCAAAATTTCTGTTGGATATACTTGTTTTACATCTGTGTTTAATTCCAAATATGTTTTCCATTCGAAGTCTTCGGGTATTTCACTGTCCGGTACTTTATAATAATATTGTTGTTGTATACCCTCCTCCAAATAATGTTGTTCGGCAGATTCTTTGTTGTTACAACGCGTTTTTATGTGACGATTTAATTCACAATATATTCTCCAATCGAAATCATCTGGGACTTTTTCAGGTCGAGATAAATCATATTCATATGATAAATTTTTCTTTTTCCCGATTTTGTAATAGTGACATATAGCCTCTATTTTATTTTTGATTGACTTTAACGAAGGATTTTTTAACATATATTTCTTCCAGTGAAAATCATTATTTATATCACCATGTTGTAGTGTATATTTTCTATTTTCAGAATAACCATGTTTCTCAAAATGCATAATCGCAGCAGGTTTTGTTTTACATACAGTATATACATCAGGATTTAAACCCAGATATACTTCCCAGTCGAAATCATTTGGTAAGTGTAACGTTTTATATAAACGTCGTTGATGTATACCATCACGTAAATAATGTTGTTTAGCTTCCTCTTCATTATTATGTGCCTTTTTCACATCGTCATTTATTTCTAAATATGTTTTCCAATTAAAATCACTCGGTATTTTTGACGACGTAAATTGAATTGTTTGATATGACATGAAATTACTTAATTTAATGTCAGTTTTTATTTTCATATTATACACGATATCCTTTATAATCATACGGATCTATGTTTTGTTGGGGTTTCAATAATGTTTGAATATTTGTATCAGTTGAATTCGAAGACACAAAATGTGTTTTAGTGGAATAAATATTCATTTTCTTTTGTTGAATCATACGAGATAAATAACAGTCAACTTGACCATCTATTTTCGTTTTATTGACTTCATCTACAAATTTTTTAGCACCATGTTTGCTTAAAATATAACAATTCATTCCCCAAAAAGATTTTAACTTGTTAAAACTATCATTTTCACTGTGACCAACCGCACGAATAGTATAAAACAATAACATATCCCAATCTTTTGGGACTTCTTCTAATGAAGTCAATATTTGATTGTAAGTAGTTGGCAACATAGTAGTATCATCTTCGAAAATCAAATATCCATTTACATTTGGGTCATTTATTAACTGTTTTGCTAAATTGTAATGACTTAAAAAACAACCTAATCCACCACGAGTTACACTGTGATGATGTGTACGAAAACCATTTTTTTCTATTAATTGTAACTCATTGAAAGCATCCTTTGCCAACCATGTTTCAGGTGGCACTTTTTTACCCACAACTGCTTCATATCGATTTATAGGAAATACTGTTAAATCCGAATTCTTATAATGTTTTAGTAATTTTTGATATCGTTCTTTGTCTTTATTCATATTAATTACAAATAAACGCAATTTTATTTCATTATTTAATCCTTCTTGCGTTTGACTTATTATGTTTGAACGCCAAAACAATATACTAAATATAATGGTTAATAATATTGCTATAATGACTCTATTTTTTGTAACTAACTTCATAATCATAAATTATATTTAGGTTTTATTTTTGTAAAAAAGAAGATTTTTGAATTTGGTGAAAATATTTTAGCAAAGAACATAAATATATCACCAGTATATTATTTAGAGATAATGACTTCTATTAAGACCACTGAACCTATACTCGAGTCAACTGATGACAGATTTGTCATGTTCCCTTTGCAATACAATGATGTTTGGGATTTATATAAAAAACAAGTCGATTGTTTTTGGCGCGCCGAAGAAGTCGACTTGTCGAGAGATTTAGCAGATTGGAACAACTTGAAATCAGACGAAAAAAAATTTATTTCCATGGTACTTGCGTTCTTTGCGGCATCTGATGGAATTGTATTAGAGAATTTAGCCATTCGTTTTATGGGCGATGTACAAATTGCGGAAGCGCGTAGTTTTTATGGTTTCCAAATTGCTATGGAAAACATTCATTCGGAAATGTATAGTTTACTGATTGATACTTATATTAAAGATAGTATTGAAAAAGATCGTCTTTTTCACGCAACAAGCAATTTTCCTTGTATTATGAAGAAAGCAGACTGGGCAAAAAAATGGATTGAAGATAAGCGTTCTTCATTCGGATCACGCCTTGTTGCGTTTGCTGCTATTGAAGGCATTTTCTTTTCGTCTTCTTTTGCTTCTATTTATTGGATTAAGAAACGTGGAATTATGCCCGGTTTAACTTTTTCCAATGAATTAATTTCACGCGATGAAGCACTTCATACCGAATTTGCAATTTTATTGTACAAAAAACTTCAATCAAAATTGTCTAAAAAACGCATTCATGAAATTATCAAAGAAGCGGTTGAAATTGAAAAAGAATTCATTTGCGAAGCAATTCCTTGCCGCATGATTGGTATGAATTCGACTTTAATGACTCAATATATTGAGTTTGTTGCCGACCGTCTATGTGTTCAACTTGGATACGATAAAATATATAATTCCCAAAATCCTTTTGATTTCATGGAATTGATTAGTGTCGAATCCAAAGTAAATTTTTTCGAACGTACCAATTCAGAATATGCTTTAGCCAATAAAAAGATAGAAGGCGATGTATTCGAATTGAACTGTGATTTTTAATGTGTTGAATAAAACATGGTACTAATATAATAATTATATGAATGAATATTATTATTATACTCTCATTATTCCATTTATACACAAACATGAACGCGCTATTTTAACAACTAGAGATAGACATTTGATTATTTTGAAACATAAAAAACAAAGGTTAATCAATTCTTATATTTATATTCATGTTGGAAGTCCGTGTTTCCGATATTGTATTTGTAAATATTTCACAGAAGTGGAAGTGAAAGAAATGTATGAAGAAGAATACCCCCGCATTTTATAAACATCTTTTTACGTTAAAAAATAAACCGGAAAGTGCATAAAATTGATTCTCCTTTTCTGGTGTTAATTAGTAGTATCAACCAATTAACTTGAAAAATAACTTTATACAACATGTCAGCATTCTCATTATACATCCCTAGTGTATACGCAAACATCACTGCTCCTATGATTTCGGAGACATTCCATCGCATGAATGTCGGTCGCGTCAAACACATTGAACTTGTTCCACAGAACGGCAAGAATGGTCCTCGCCAGAATAAGGCGTACATCTTCTTTGACGCTCTTTACCAGTCAGATCTGGCAATGGACATTTATAACAATGTCACGAACAACATGACCGCAAAGTTGCCATATGGACGCAGTGAGCACGTGTTTTGGATTATTTTGAATTCGAAGCGCCAATATGATGGGTCTAGCAACAACGGTGAATATGTGGAACCCGATTTCACCGAGGAGGAAATTGCGTTTATGGAAGAGGAACTTGAGAGACAACAAAGCGATCGTGACGGAGATATGTCAATGGTAAGTTCAGATTACGCAAACAGTTTGGAACAGGAGATTTTCAAGTTGCGTAACTTGAATTCGCAACTACATGCCAGTTATATTACTGCGTTCAATAGTCATCAATTCTTGAATGACAAGATCAGTAAGTGGACAGAACTAGGCATGAACAATCAGGGTGAGCGTTTGTGTAACGTCATTCAACGAGAAAACAAGAGCGAGGAAGGAGAAGAGTCAGTAGGAAATTAAATTTGTTTTGTAACTTTAACTAATTAACCATTTTTTTATTGGAATATAAAATGTCATTTATAGTATATAATATGAGCGAACATATTGATTCTTTACCGGTTAATGTTCCTACTTCTCCTAGACCCGTTGATATTTCAACCATGCCTCCAATTCCTCCTAATTCTCCTGTAACCGATGATGATTCTACTTTGCCTCCACTTCCATTGACTTCAACTGAAGAAAATTTGGATTTACATGATGATGTTTCTACTTTGCCACCAGTTCCACCGAGTTTAACTGAAGAAAATTTGGATTTACATAATGAAGTGATCGAATCTTTCAACGAACACAAACAAAATGTCATGGACGAATCATCGCGTTTATTAAACGAAGTTCATGAATCTGATAAATTGGTAGATGAAGAACAACAAATCCTTGAGACAGAAGAAAAAATCGAAGAAGAAGAAGAAGAAGAAGAACACAAAGATAGTGATTTAGTGAAGGATGTAAAAACATTAAGTACACTTGTTGCGTTTTTATTGTCAAAAGAAGAAACAGACACTATGTCTGTAATTATCCATTCTGAAGTAAAAGTTGTGTTATTTGAATTATTGTCTGTTGGCAATTTTTATGATGACGTCGAACAATTATTGAAAGACATTGTTCATGACGACAAAATCGACGCACAAGATGTTCCCAAACTTATGGTATTATGTGTCCGTTTATATGAAATTTTACGTTCCACCACTATTGTATTTGATGTGGAATTGTGCGGAGCAGTATTGAAAACATTATTTGATTTAGCAATTCGTGAAAAGATTGTTCCTATTGACGCAGAAGACTTAGAATTATTAAACTGTTTGTTTGATATTGTGGACACAAGTGTTCGCCTATTGGAAACAAAAACCACAGATAAAAAACGCAAGGGAATTCTTCATTTCCTTAGCAAATTATTTAACGGATGTAAATAATTCGTTTAAGCAATATATATAAATAAAAAGTTGTTATATATATTATTATGCCAGTTATTACAAAAATTGCCAACACACAAGCACTTTCTGAATTACTTCAACAAAATAATGGTCTTATTTTAATCAAGTTGGGAGCAACATGGTGCGGTCCATGTAAACAAATTGAACCAGTTGTTATGGAATGTTTAAAAAGAATGCCATCACATGTACAAATTGCGCTTATTGACATTGACGAAAATATTGATTTATATGGATTTTATAAAAAAAAACGTGTAGTCAACGGAGTTCCTACTATTTTGGCGTATTATCCTGAAAATGATCACTATATTCCGGATGATATGACAAGTGGGAGTGATATTAAGACTACAACTGATTTTTTTGCTCGTTGTTTTGAACATTTACAATCAAATGATTTATTACATGCTTCTTAAACAATACATATGGAATGTTGTTTGAATTTGTTCCATTTTTCTGCGTTTAGTTTATAATTCTTTATATACAATTCTACCAAGTCAATATTAAAATCGTCCAAACAGTCTTTCAGTATCTTTTCTAACATATGAAAGATTATTCTTATATGAAGCATATATACATGACGATATGACTCATAATTATAAACATAATGGTATGTGTAATACGAATATCCATACCATTGATAAAATTTTTTACTATAGTGTCCTTCTTGATAGTTTTTCAATAAATTATAAATTTTTGGAGGTAGTTGATTTTCTAATTGACTGTCTTGAATATTTGGACTCTTAAAACGTATAAAGTTACATAACATAAACTGGTCTGGATTTATTTTCGGACTAATAGAATTCATCAGTACGCTTATTAACAAATCTATGTTTTGTATATTAATCAAATAATCAACTAGGAAAATTTTCATATGTGGAAAATCTGGCGTCATATTCTGTAATATGCTATAGTTTTTTAATAGCGATTCATTGTCATGAAAATCGTCTATGACAAGTAAAAGTGTGTCTTTTTTACACGAATATGGATATGTGAAAGTGGGGATCATTTGATTTAATGCGTTGCTATATTGTTTCTTTTTTTTATATGAAAAGTCAACGTTTTGTTCATTGAATTTGCTTCCAAGGGAAACATATACATAATGACAATCATGATTGTCAAAATATTCTGTTAGATCTTTTCCAACAGAATGGAAATCTTTTATGATATTCATATTTTAATTGAATACCATAATTGGAAATATTACATATCAATTTTATTTTTTTGAGCGTTTTTTTTTTGAAATACGCGCTCTTTTTGATTTTCTACGTTTTGTTTTTCCACCCTTTTTCTCATTTTCTTCTTTAACTACTGAATCTTCCTTTTTCTCATTTTCTTCTTTAACTACTGAATCTTCCTTAGGTTCTTCATTTTCCTTAGGTTCTTCATTTTCATTAGGTTCTTCATTTTCATTAGGTTCTTCATTTTCATTCGATTCTTCATTTTCATTCGATTCTTCATTTTCATTCGATTCGTCGTTTGCTTCTTCGGTGACATTATTTACTAAATTACTTAACATTGTTCCATCTTCTTCATTATCTTCATTTTCTTGAACTTCTATATTTTCATCTTCTTCGTCTGGTTCACTTGTAGAATAATCCATATACGTAACATATGTAAACGCACCTACCATTGTTGTGACTAACCCCATAAAAGCATACGGAACATCGTATTTTCCAGTAGAAATTAAATAATTCAATGTATTATTATTTTTGATGTACTGAGATAAGTTAAAATTAAAAATTTGGTTTATACCACCCATCGGATCGCTTATTCCATTTCCTGTATTTGTATTGCTCATTATACTACATAATTATTACATAAAAAAACATCCGTGTTGCCTAAATGATTATTCTAAATAAATATATAAAGGTTTTAAAGTATTGTAAATTAAGATGTTATTAGTGTTAATTTTATTTGGTTTTGTTACTTGTGTTACATCATGGAAAACAGAAAAAACATATTGTAATATTATTGTAAATGATTTGTTACAAAATACATTTGACCCTATTTTGAGCGAAGAATGGAATTATCATTATTTACAATCACAATTGCGAAAAAATGTATTATGTGGTGTTGTGTATTTAAATGACAATAAAATAATTGTAGTGGATAAAGATTCGAGTGAAAATATAACTTTGAGTAATATGCATTTAATAAAAACTACACATGAAATGTCTCATAATCTTATTGAAAAATTTCAAAATAATTACGTGGACTTTTATGTTGAGGATTATTATCCTTCTCCGTCATGGTTGATTTGGTCATTAAAGATGTTTTCTAGAATTCTTCATTATATAACTATTTATTTTGCTCTTCGCTCTTCTTTGCGTTTGTTATGGATCATTCGTACACTTCGTATTGAATCAATATATAAAGATGATGAAAAGGAAGACGACAAAATTACGTTTAGTGATGTTGCTGGATGCGATGAAGCCAAATATGAATTACAAGAAGTAGTTGATTTTTTAAAACAACCCGAAAAATTTAAAGAGGCGGGCGCTAAAATACCTTCTGGTGTTCTCTTAGAAGGACCTCCAGGTACAGGTAAAACTATGTTGGCAAAAGCAACTTCGAATGAAGCAGGAGTTAGTTTTATTTACGCAAACGGATCTCAATTTATTGAAGTATATGTAGGCGTCGGCGCTTCAAGAGTGCGCAAATTATTTGATCAAGCAAAAGAAAACAAACCATGTATTGTATTTATTGATGAAATTGACGCAGTAGGTCGTTCACGAACAAGTGGATTTGAAAGTAATAGTGAGCAAGACCAAACTATTAATCAATTACTTACAAATATGGATGGTTTTGATAAAAACGATGGAATCATCGTGATGGGAGCAACCAATCGCGCTGATATGCTGGATTCCGCACTTACAAGAAAAGGAAGATTTGACCGAAAAATTACAGTTGGATTACCGGATAAGGAAGGACGAAAAGAAATATTAGACGTTCATTTAGAAGACAAAAGTGTAGAAAAAAATTTGAAATTAGATTCTATTTACGAATTAACCAGCGGATTTTCAGGCGCGGATTTGGCAAATTTGGTAAATGAAGCGTGTATATTGTCTGTACGCTATAAATTACCTCATATTAATGAAAAATGTTTTGTAGACGCTTTTGAAAAAACCACGATTGGTTTACCCAAACAAACTGATAGGCGCCCTAAAGAAAATATTAAAATGGTTGCTTATCATGAAGCGGGACATACAATTGGAGCATTATTTTTCAAAGATATTTTTGATGTTCGACGTGTGACCATTAACGCCAACAATACTGGTGCGGGTGGTTATACATTGTTTACACCAAAGGAAGAGGTTGTTCAATTTCCAACAAAACGGTATATGCTTGCAAACATTATTGTTTGTTTGGGAGGTCGCGCTGCCGAAATGTTTCTATATAAAACCCAACAAAAAGACCAAACTGTAGATGAACTGGTTTTTTCGGATATTGACGATTTAAACATTACTATAGGTGCGTCAAATGACTTGAAGCAAGCGCACTCATTGGCGCGCAATTATATAACCACATATGGATTAGGTGAGAATGTTGGATTATATGATTCCGATGATTCGCGTCAATTTCATACTAAAATGTCAGATCATACAAAAAAACGCATTGATAAAGAAATTGAATCGATTATTGATAAATCATTGGAATCTATGTTACGTATTTTGGAAGTAAACAAAGATCAACTGGATAGTATTTCCGATTTATTAATCAATTATAAAACAATTGATGAAACTATGTTACATGAAAAAATCCAAATAACATATGAGTTTGATTAGCGTTTGGTCTTTGTGTTTCTTCTTCTTTTGGTTTTACGTTTTGTTTTTCTTTTCTTTTTGGTTCTACGTTTTTTTGATTTTCCACCTTTGGATATAATTGCTTCACTATCTTCCTTCATTGGACAATTATTTTCAAAATCATAATCAGGTGGTGTCATTGTTCTTATATGGTCTGTTATGTCATTATGTGTTCCACAAATATCTTTTCCACTTATATATCGAACAAATACACGTAAACATAAAACAACATCCATAATTGCTGCGTGTAATGATTCTTCGTTTGGACCATAACCAAAATAATGATTATATGTTTCTGATAGTTTGGGGAATTTATAATAATTCTTTGGTGGTTCTCCCTTTGATTTTAAATATCTATCTAAATTTCGTTGTTTATCTGATTGTAATTTACACACTTGAATATTATCTTTCATGGTACATGTCCATTGATTCTTTTCAGTAAAAGTATTGAAAAGTGCTAAACCACACGTTTTCAATTCTTCATTTTCCAATTGTTCTAATTCGTGAAGTAATACATTTTTATCGAACTCTACGTTATGTGCAACTACATAATCGCATTTTTCAATATCATTTATAAATTGTTGTAGCGCTTCTTCCATGGGTAATTTTTCTGTAGGTTTTGCTGCTTGAATGGATTCTTTCGTAATATGATGAATTTTTGCTGCTCCGTCACTAATTTCAATTGAATCGTCTATGTCAATCAAGTTGTCAAATATCTTTGTTTTGGAAGGATCTGATGTGTCATAATAAATATAACCTAATTGAATAACGCGAGGCATAATTGCCTTTTTTTTTCCACTTTCATCTTCTACATATTGTATTTTATCAGTTGTTTCTGTGTCAAATACAACACATGAAAAATGTTCAGATTTTTTGGAATTCATATATTTAATAAGTAGAATTTATTATACATTGATATATGTTTTTTTGATTTCATTGGATTGAAGTGGTACAGTTTCATTTACTACTGTATATCCAGTTTCACTTGAAGATTTAAACAATATCCATTTCGCATATCCCAAACTTGCTGCTGATAAGAAAATAGATGTACTGGAAATCATAAGTGGGTATTCATTTAATACTGCTCCATATCCAAATGTTGTCGCACAACTAGCCATTTGTAAAATTAAAAAATGACTATTTAATGATGTTGTATCTTTCAATTTATATACGTGAATTACTTGAGGTAAATACAAGACAAAATTAATACTTGCAGTAATATACCCTAATGTCTGTCCAACTAAATACCAATTCATATATAATAAGTTTATATTTCAAATTCCCAATCTTCCATTAATCCTCCTGTCAATATATTCGGCACCATTGTTAGTTGTTCATCTAAATATTCTTTAGCTAATATTTCTTTTTCCAAAATATGGATTTTTTCATTTGTTAGTTTCATTAATAAAGAATGTTTTTCATATAATTCAATAAGTAAATTTATTGATGGTTCTTCTTTCGAATTATTTCGACAATCAAAACCTTTTAAAAAGTCGCGCTCATTTGAATCTAAACTATATAGAATTTTTGTAAGTTCATTTTTTTTCACAATATTCATGGCCAAATAAAATAAGGCAAGTAAAATCTTCATGATAATAATTTAAATCGTCCCTTTATTATGATTTAAAAACTCTTCTTATAATATTATTATCATGTTTTTAAAACTCTGTGTATTTCTTGGATCGTTTTTGTCAATGAGTTATGTAGAGTATTATAGTTCCCATCTTGATTGGAAACCTGTTTCTTTAATCCATCATCTAACTGTTGCATCAGCATCAAATTATTTATTATATAGCGACCCCAAAAAAATATTTCACATGACCGAATATAACAGTACCGACTTTTCACCTATTTATAATTATATTCCCATTATATCTTGCGCATATGGTTATTTTGATTTGTATCACGCCATTAGTGACAAAAAATCTTTTGATTTTATATTTCATGGTATTTTCTTTGTAGGAACAACTTCGTGGGCACAATATAACAATGTTACACACTGGTTATATCCGGGACTGTTAATTGAAACAAGTAGCATATTTTTAACTACTATTCATAAACATCCATTGATCAAATATATGTTTTGCGGTTCTTTTATTATGTACCGAAATATTTTATTTCCTTATATTTCGGCATATTGGTTTTATAACAATTTGAATTTATATGAACCTGTTATGAATAATGAAAAAATGGTGGCATCTTTTCTTATTATGATTAATTCATTGAACTTTTTTTGGGGATATAAAGTCATTAATAAATTAATGAAACATTTGAAACAAGATTAAAAACAAAATCTTCTATTATAATAATGGCAAGTCGTAAAAATAATAGAAAATGTGGGGGCGGAACAAAGAAAAAACGAACAAATTCTGATAAAACCAAATCATCAAAAAAATTGCTAGAAGAATTTAGTCATTTATTTGTAACCTATATTAATCAAATTTTTGGCGATCGGACAATAAGAACATTAATATACGAAGAATTTGGTAAAAAAAGTTATAACAAACACTTGCGTTTTGGTCTTGTTGCTTTCCATCGATATGAAGATCCATCTGATGAATGGGTTGAAGCAAATGAAGAAGATAGTGTTCCAAAAAAAGAGGCGTCGTATTATGATAATAAAAAAGATCAAATTACATTAGAAGATAGTGACAACAATCATCACGTATTATATAATGTTAAACATAAAAGATATGTTGATAGTGTGAATACAGAAGGTATGAAATATCAAGATCAAGAGCGGGATGAAAATGATTCACTATGTCAAAGTTATACCCTTATATTTTTCTTTGATTTTGAAATGGATAATGATCCAATACAAAAACAAATGCAAATTATAGGAATGTATGAGTGGTTATTGAAACAAAAAACTTTTTTAAATAAACTGAGAAAAGAACTTTTTTATAAAAAAGACCAAGATAATGAACATTGGATTGATGAAGATGGGAATATTTTACCCACGCAAAATAAAACCGATTTTCAATATTTAATTCACCGTATTGAAGACACATTGAGATTGTGGGAAAAATATGGTTATTGGCATTTTATTGGAAAAGGCGACAAAATGAATGTTAAATATGACATTGAAGACTATGGTTTAGAAGGTGATAGTGATTATGAAGATTCAGATGAAGAAGAAGAATCTGAAGAAGATTAAACAAATCAATCAATATTCATAAATATTCATTGATAATAAACAAATTAGTTAATAGTAGTATATTGACGTTCTTCTTCGGCATGTCTTCTCATTTCATCACGCTTTAGCGCAAAATCGTATTGTGTTTTCCAATTCTCTTTTATTTTATTGGAAATTGTTTGACGGAAATGACGCTCATATTGCTCCGGATTATCGTAAAATAGTTTACGCGGTTCGGAACCAGTTCCATTCAACGAAATTGAAACACGGAAGAACAAATCTTCGTCAATATTTCCAACTCTATATATTGGTTTTCCCATATAATCACGTTCAAAATATCCAGTTGACGCATTACGAATAGTTGAACCGGGGTGATAAGACGTACTAAATCCGGTAATACTTGGTTTGCCTCGACCTGTTTTCAATTTGAAAAATCCCTTGTCATGAGCATGTAATTCACTGAACTTACTCTTTATTTTGTTTTGTTTCCCTTGACTTGTTTGCGAAACTGTAGATATAGAAGCACTTTCAGCAAGTGACATGTTATCATGGAGTTCAGTTTCGCGCCAATAATCAGGTTGCTCACTCTCAACCTGAATGAACGATGAATCATTCATTTGTTCATATTCACTGACCAATTTTTCTGAGTTAATCATGTAAGATAAGACGTAAAAACGAAATGCGATATGCTTTGCGTGTAAGTTACATTCGTGATAGAACTTTATATTGTTTCGAAATTGTATTTTACATACATACCTTGTTTCATCCATAATAATAAAAACTGTCAACTATTTATAGAACCATGTCGGAACAATATATTCAATCGCAATATTTAATAAGTCAAATTACAAATGATTTCTTTAAAGACCAAGACAATTCAATTGTATTTAAACGTTTTTCGAAACATGATGAATATGAAATTAATAGTGACGAAGAAAGTGATATGTCCGAAGATGAACCAAAACATGTCCAAGAAGAACATTTTAGTTATTTAGATGAAAATAAGGAAGATTTAAGAACAATATTTGATGTTTGTGACAACGAAGTCAATATTTTGAAGAAACATACGGTTTATGTTTGTGGATATTCGATAGAATATTATAACGAATTCCCTTATATTCAATATTTGTTTGTCCAAGAAAGTGGAAATTATGATTTCCCTTACTTCATGTTTCAATGCTCTAGTAACATTTCTGTCGATGAAAATGAAGAAATGCCCCCAAAACAGGTATTTTTTCAAAATGAATGTATGAAACATATGTTGAAATTTATTGAACCTTTAGAAGAAAATCAAGGTGAGTCAACGTTTTCTCGCCCCCAATTTCAAGGATTTATTCAAAGCGATGTCCAAGAAGATACAATTTACGCCTTCATAAATGTATCCCATTTTCAAGCAAAAAAAGGGGGTTTTGGACTAATGGACGAAATTGTGAATAAACATAGTATATTGAATATTCCCATTTCAGCACATGTTTTTCAATTGTTTTATAATTACCCCAGTTTAATTCATTTGAAAAATCAATGGGGGAATCAAGTAGACCTACCGTCTTTGTTATATAGATGTACTTTCGAAGATAATGTATATAAAAATGTCCAAGAAACAAATAAAGAAACTATTTCTATTATCGATGATCGAATTGAACACCCCATTTTAGGAAATAGTTTTATTTTTTCTTGCGAACCTATTGACAGTTCTACTATTTCATCTACAAAACGTTATTTATGTTTTTTGTCTAATCCACTTCATTTAATGACACCACTTGATTCTTTTGAAGAAAATGAATCTTTTACTTTAGGTTCTGTTATTCCTTCTATTGTGGACTATACTCAGTCTTTCTCCAAAAAAGAGGAAGAAGAGGGTGAAGATGGAGAAGATGGAGAAGATGGAGATGAAACTGAAGATGCTGAAGAAACTGAAGATGGAGAAGATGGAGATGAAACTGAAGATGCTGAAGATGCTGAAGAAACTGAAGATGCTGAAGATGCTGAAGATGGTGATGAAACTGAAGATGAAAAGGAAGAAACCGAAGATGATGGTGAAGAAACCGAAGATGAAAATGAAGAAACCGAAGATGATAATGAAGATGAAAATGAAGATGCTGAAGAAACTGAAGATGAAAATGAAGATGAAAAGGTAATATTATCTAAAACTGAACAAAAGGAAGAATTGTTGAATTTAATAGAACAACACCATGGATGTGTATTCTTCCCTATTGAACAAAACAACGAAACTATTTCAGCATGGTCTATTCGAAACAGCCACTATTTTACAGAAATATAAAATCATTTTATAATATAAATGGAAACTGCTAAAAAAACACAACAATTAGTAACAAAAAATGTAGGACAGGGAATTCAAGGTGCCACAAAACTTGCGGGTGCTACTAAAAACAGACTTAAATTAATATTAGGTGATTTTGACCTAGGTGTTTTTGGAAATATTTTGATTTCTTCAGCAATTATTTATATATTATATAAAATATGTTGGGCATACTTGAATAGTTTCGATTATAATACTCGAGTAGATTTCATAAAACAGTCGTTTTATTATTGGGTATGGATTTTAGCAATTATGGTTGCGTATGCTGCTTTAAGTAGAAGAAAATAAATAATTATTTTGAATCATATAATTATTTATTTACGATGTTTACGACTCTTTTTATTTCTTCTTTTAGAACGTTTTTTTGTTCTACGAATATTTCTTTTTCTCGTTTTTCGTCCACCCTTGGTACATATTTCTGCTACAGGTTTTACACTACCATCGGTTCCACATAATGATGTGTTTGAATTTTCGTCCTCTAATTCTATTGCTTTCTCTTTATCCATGGGTACACCGGCAACTAATTGTAAGTCATCTACAGCTCTTTCAATACTAGGATATGGACTTGGTTTGGGTAGGTTGTTTTGTGTGGTAATAAAATGCCAACTATTTGACTTGCGTATTTTTTTCAAATCACTATTTTCTATAGCATCAATATCAAAACTTACGGGTGCTCGAGGTGCTTTTCCCTCCTTTGTAATAATAACATTGAAATTAGATAAATAATTACGCATAACATGAGAATGTGTTACAATATGAACTTTATTTCCTTCACTATGTATTCCATAATAATTTGAATTTTTATTATTATACCAATCCATAAACTTTTGTAAATCTCCGGTTTTTGTAAAATCAGCACCACTATTTGGACCTGCCGTATCTTCAATATTACAGAAAGATGCTAATTGATAGGGGGTGGATTCAAGTTTTTTATATATAATTTGGTTTGATTTATTAATTCCGGGAGGTAAATGTAGAACAATTTCCTCTGCTAAACTATCATACCAATTCGTTCGATCTCGTTGACTATACAATTCGTCTACATTACCACCAGAATCTATACAATAACCATGTAATTCTTCCAAAAATTTTAAAAATTTATTTGCCATATGGTTAATATCTTTTGGAAAATTACCACTTTTAAACCATCCATGTTTCTCTTTTAAAAAAGGACTTATATATAAATTTAATCTATCCGTAGATAAATTGGTTCCATATAACAATACCGCAGTAATCCATGTTCTATATAAATTTGATACATACACATGATCAAAATTAAAATTATATATTTGCTCGTGTAATTGTGCATATTTAATTGTTTCAAAAATTCCATATACAGTTGCGCCTGGTTCGAAATCTTTTCCAAATCTTAGTGTTTTTCCAAGATTTGCGTTGTTACAACTCATTACGTGTCGCGTGAACTGAAATTGAAGTTCACTTGGTTTTGTAGATGCTACTACATTTGTAGATGGTGGAATAGCATCTACTGTTTTGTTTGGATTTGGTTCTACAGTAACATTAAGTTTATTGTTTTCTTCAAATATAGGTCGTGTGTTTTTAACAATATTAGGTGGTATTACGTTTGTGTCAGGATCTTGATTAAATGCTGGTTCATATTGTTTAGCGTCTTTGTATTTAATATTTGGATTTGGTTGCATAACATCATATATTCCCGGTTTTCTCCTCCTGCTAGTTCTTCCAAAAGGCATTCTATAAAATAATAGTATATTTTTTTATACGTTGTCACAAACAAACTTCTCGACTTTTGGTGCTTCACCATATATATAGTCTTTCTTATGTGGACAAATTGATAATTGTTTCAATGTTGTAATAGGAACACCTACTACACTATCATCAATATCTACATAATTATGTTTGTATTTCAGTAAACGCAAATTGCTAAATGCTGGTTCTAGATCACGTTGATATAATTCTGCCATGGAAATTAATAATTTACGATTTCCTGTTTTGGCATATTCTTCTTTTAATAAATCAAGAGATTCCATAATTTGATATATTTGATCACGTTTTCGAAATATTTGTTGCTTGTTTTCAATGTTGTTATATATTTCTTCATAGTCATTTTCAACTTCTTTGTATAATTTACTTGTTTCTTGATAGCGTTCCATATGTTCCTCGAAAATCTTACTTGCCGTTTGATCGGAAATATATTTGAATATGGAATCCATTTTAGATATGATCATCTTTTGCTTATCGTCTTGAATTTCGTCTAAATAAATGTTTAACAAGTCATATATGTTATAATATTCACCTTTAAATAACTTGATATTCAAGTCACATGGTTTCGCATTATCTCCACATGAAGCAATATATCGGTTGTCCACCAATCTAAAATGCGTATTGACATTACGTTTACAATGAATACATGGTGCTTTTACACTTTGTGTACGACGTTTCGAATCCTTCTTGGAACTGCCTTTATTGTACGCCTGATGTTTCAATTTACGTAATTTTGTTTCATAGTCTGTTTTCAATTTAAAATATTTGTTTAAACTTTCCAAATAATCCAATTTTTTTTTGGACTTTTTCACACTTTCTTCGTCGTCGTTTTCTTCTATTTGAATAAAAGGATTGTTTTCCATTTCTAATTTGTTAATGGAAGAAGGAACGTTTTGTAATACTAAAATGGGGTTGTTTGAACAAATTAATTCTTGTAATTTATAACAATTGGCTAAATTGAGTTCTCGAAGTTGATTATTTTCACATTCCAATGTTTCCAGGGTTTCGGGCAAATTTTGTATTTCAACCAATTCATTATTTGATATTTTTAGCACCTTTAATTTAGGAAGAGCACTACAATCAAATTTAGTGATTTTATTGTTATTTATTGAAAGAGTTTCTAATGATACTGGTAATTTTTCCAATTTTTCAAGTAGTTGATCATCACAAATAATAGTTTCTACGGTGTCGGGAATATTCAATAAATTAGTGATTTGTCCTTCCTTTTCAATGAATATTGATTTTACATTTTTAAAACCACGGTCTTGTAAAATCGAAAAATCAATATTGCCGGACAAAACTTCCGAAATACGGATTTCTTGGACATCAGCACTGTTTAATTGATTCAATATTCCAAGAAACAGCGTTTGACCATTGTTTTCTTCCATAATTTGTTCTCTTAAATCCGATGTATTCATTTTATAATAGATTATAAAATAAAGAAATATTATAAATTTCCGATTGGTGACGTCATGAGATTCTTTTGTTGTGTTTGATAATATCGAATCCTGTCTAATACATATTGCTGATCTTTGTACAATTTCTGTTGAACTTCATAAGCACTAGGTTTACCTTTGTATCGATAATATAGAAATATACCAATGACTAAAAGTAAACATACTAAAATACCTCCGTTTAAAAAGATGGAATAGGTTTTAGTTCGATTTTCATGACAAGATTTTAAATTGGAATGTAAATGTTCCATAAAATTACCTTCAATTAACTTCGGATAGTCCATTATATGTTACTTTTGAAAAAAATTGCGTCCATATAACTATTTTTTACAGAAAACATGAGTTTACAATATCTTTCGTTTATGTATATAGATGTCAGAAGATCATAGTCATAATGAATCAGAATCAAAATCAAAACCAAAGTTTTTATTGACATTAATTTTAATATGTATAGGATTTAGTGTCCCTCTTGGACTTTGGTTTAGCGTTGTATATAATTCAGCAGGAGGTTTGGGGAATTCTATGCTGATTTTCTTGGGTGCTTACACCATTGGACTTGTCATTACATTATTATATTATCGTATGAGTATCCAAGACGATACAGAAGCAAAAATCGACAAAATATCGAAATCCAAAGTATCTTCCATTGCGGGAAGTACATTTGCATCATTTTTAATATTATTTGTCACCATTATTATTTTAGCAATCAATCCGGATTTAATAACTATATTCGAAAATTCCATTGGTATATGGGCAGTAGGATTGTTGGGATATAGTGATTTCATCAATGACATATTTAAAAGTTCCATTTTCGGAAAATTACGTGAATCGTCCGACGCATCCATATTTAACCAAAACTTCTTATTAACATGTTTTAATGAAAAAAATATAGACATCTTTGTAGAATACTTCAAAGAAGACTGTGGAAAACAAGAGCAAAGTACTCAAGGTGTCGACCTACCTTTTGATTTTTATCCGGTTTTTGAAAACGAAGGTCAATTATCTAAATTACAAAGTTTAGTCAAAATAAAAAAACTCGTTGGTTACTTTTCTTGGATCTACTTAACAAGTATTATTAGTTTATTAGTAAGCGTAATAGGTGTCACTATGAAAACAATGTAATCATACTTTTACACTTTTGAATATTTAAAACACCGACATAGTTCTATAATGGATTTAGTATTTATAAAAATATATAAATTAGGACAGTCGTTTACAAATTATTTTTTTTTTCATACTTTTTAATAAATCTAAATAAATATCATTATTATCATCATAAATATAATAATATACTATTATTAAATAATACTTTGTATATTTTTTATTTAACATATCTAATATAATTTTTTCTTTTAATGATAAATGGTTTCTTGGATATGTTGTTTCCTCCTGGACTTTTTTAAAATAGTTTATATCACTATTTTCAAGTAATACAATGTGTTCCTTGTCAAAAATATTTGCAATTGAAAGATATTCTATACTTTTTTTTTCACTTAAATTCAATAAACAATGTTTTAATTTATTAAACTCATTTTCAAGTATTTCAGAATCTTGAGCGATGAATTCATTTTCTATTTCTATAGTATTTTTATTTTCCTCTATTTCTATAGTATTTTTTGTTTCCTCTATTTCTATAGTATTTTTTTTTTCCCTTTCCATATATTATATATATATATATATGGAAAAATATTTTAAAAACAATGACTACAAAAATATAAATATTGACAAATTAGTTATTTGTAATAATGACGGGGAAAAAAAAGGTGGAACCTCAGAAATTGAATTATTAACAGACCATACCTCTAAATATATATTAAAAAAGATAGTAAATAATAAAGTACTTTTATACTGGAAAGATAGTTATGAAGACGGAATAGAATTATTAAAGAATGAATATGAATATCTAAATTTAATCGATAAGTATATATATTTTCCTACACTATTTAGTTATGATTTAAGTAAAGGAACTTTATTATTATCTTATGTAGGAAATAATGTATCAAACACTGATAATATTCCGAATGATTGGAAAACACAGTTAAAAGATATTTATACAATTTTACAGGAGCATGATATTTATCATAATGATATATTTGAAGGTAATATTTGTATTTTAGATAATAGAATATATCTAATTGATTTTGGACAAACATCATCTAATACGCCAAATTGCCCATGGTTTAATTTATCATTGAAATTTATAAATAATAGTGACACTATTTATGAAATGTTTGAAAAAATATTAAATGCTGGAATGAATATAATTGCTTCTGTATACATACATAATAAAACCGATCCTAGATTAAATTAAATTAGTCGGCGTTTTAAATGTTCAAATGTGTAAATAAAATAACACCGTTAAATAGGAGAAAATTGCCAAACTTATTGCAACTGCCCATATTGGAACAACTGTTTTATTTTTGAACCCGACACCAAATTGACGAAATTCACCGTCTTGTCCATAAGCAAAACTGGGTTTCCATATGTGAAATGCTGTAAATAATACTAAAAAAATGGCAATTGCATAATTTGTTTTATATAATCTTACAACTGACTTTTCAAACATAAAATTTTGTATATACATGAATTACAAAATTTTATTACGATTTGACTTAGTTTTCTCTAAATTCATCATCCATATCTTCTTCGTAATACGCGCCATCTGCGTCATCTCCCATAAAATTACGAATATCATTGGCTTCTTCGTCATAAAAATCGTCTACTTCTTGATTTTCTTGTTGTTCTAAATCTTGAGCAGATACTTGGATCACACTGTCTTCTATATCCATATTTCCTTGGTTTGCTATTTGATCAAACAATTGATTACGTTCTTCTACATAACGTTCTTTATCATAATCAACCAAACCTTTTTTCAATCCCACATTCCAACGTCCTAATTTCAATATTTTCTTTGTATCTTCCACACGACGTTCGTCATCGTCCATGTTTTTCAGGAAATCCGTGATCATTTTCTTTTCATTTAACTTGGAACGTGTAATGCGTTTTTCAATATCACTATATTTCAAATCCACCGTTTTCTTGTTGTTCATTTCCATATTAATCATAGCAAGTAATAATTCGGCAATGCGAACTTTGAGTTGTTCACGTTCTCCAGCAACGATTTGAACTTCTTCTAAATCACTGGCGTATTGTTCTTGGAGTTCATCCAGTTCTTCTATAGAAGTTCCTGTAATTGCTTTAGACCGTTCGTCTTGTATAGATTCGCGACGTAAGGTCTTGCTTGTTATAAAATCAATGTGTAACAATTCATCATTATGTGTTGCTTTAATATATTCATATATTGTTGAATAATATACGTAACAATAGATCATATATAAAGTGCGCTTTGTAAACAATGAATGATAAGACAGTGCCGGTTGATCATCTTTCGGAGGAACATGAATAGGTAAAAATGCGGGTATAATATTCAAAAAAGTGCTTAAATGGGTTAGTGATTTTTGAACATGTTGTAAAACGTGATTTAATGAACGATCATTTTTGAATCCATTCAATCCTTGATAATATTCAAGTAAGAATTTGGAAATATCTTGTTCATGGAAACTAACGAAATTCCAATGTTTATGTACTTTATTACTGTGTTCGTGATTGTTCATAATGATTTCAGGATATACTCGAGCAATGGAAAAGACGGATTCGCGCATAAATTGAGTAACATTATACATAGTTGTTTCGTCCTTATGGGAAAGATCTTTGCCATCTTCATATGTTTCGTCCATGTTCCAAATATGAATATTAGCTAGTTGTTCTTCCAGTTTTCTCTTTTTTGCGCGTGGCATTTTTGCGTGATTTCCAACAAAATCCACAATACGTTCCAACAAATTGGTGTTAGCATGGGACAACCAATTATTAAGTTTGTATGTTTCTTGACTGTCTTCAGCAACCATGGATTTGGGATTGTATTTATCCAATACTCCATTCATTAGATCGCGGAATTTACTACATAACGCAATGTCATCATCGTCATCACTATGTTCTTGGACATACTGGAATAAATCTTGAATAGACGATATAATATTACCCTTTTGTTTAACACTATTGTTGCTGATAATATTACGACTATTTACAATGTCCATTAATTGTAACAAGTTCTGGTTGGAGAATTTTTTCCCGTTTTCTTTCAAGAAATTAATTTTGTCCATTAAAGATGATTTCGGATTGTATTCTGCCAACTTTTCAGGGAAAAGACCGCGCATTTCCATGGGAATGGGTGTTTGACTATCTAAATTACAATAACGGATAAACGCAATGTACACATTTTTCTCAAAATGATCTTCTTGTAGTCCCATATCATATGTTAAACCACTCTTTCTTGGATCAAATAAAAAGGGTGCTATTGACCTACGTTTCACATTATCAATGATTTGTTCCCAACCGCGAATCATACGATTATAAACCATGAGTTCGTTGTTATTATCTTCAAAATAACTCAAACATGTATTTGTTTTCTTATCGTTACAGCAAGCATTTTCTGTAAAAAATATATTGGATGCTGTTTTTAATAACAATCCTTTTGATTGAACAATTTTGTTAATATTTTCCATCATAGCAAAACTGAATTGCATGACCTTGGTTTTAAACATAGCAAGTTGTTTACGTTGTTTACTATTGCCCATTTTCTGCATTTCGTCTAATTCATTTTTGTAATCACTTGGTAATCCTTTGAGTGTTTTGGTAATTTCAAATGGAATAACTGGAGGTAAAAAATGAGTCCATTTTTGGATGGAATATTCGTTTGGAATGTCTAGATCTGGATGTTCTAATAAATATTCGTCCTTTTTCACATATGCGTTAATAATATCATTTCTTGGTAATAACGCTTGTTTTATTACTTGAATCATGTTTTGCTTTAATGCTTCAAGAGGTAAAGGTTTTATCGAATTCCATGGTTTGGCGCTCTTCATTTTAATGGTGCCTAATATACAAATGATATAGTCCAATCCACTTGTGTCTTCAATAGCACCGTTTTTATCGGGAAATCCACGGAATGATTGAACGCATCCAGGGAATGTTTTCTGTGTTTTAAATGGCGGTGTTTGAATTTGAATAGAGACCAATAACACAGATGAAACTATCAAAATGATCATTTTATTTCGGTAAATCTCATAAGGTGGCATTTTCTTAGGAGGACTTTTGTTTAACGCTTCTTTGGCATCTAATTTGTAAATTCGTTCGCTTTTCACATTCGTTGTATCATTTACTAGTTCCAATGCCAAACGTAAACATTCATCTTCAATCGTTTCAGACGAAATACCAATGTGGTTACACAAAGAGCGAATAATTTTAAACATCATTTCACTTTCGCCGTTTTCAAATACGCGATCTGATATTTTCCGTTTACGTTGTAAAGCGGTCACCGTGACTTCTAATGCGTCTTTCTCAATTGCTTCATTTGAGACCATTTTAAAACCATGTTCATCGTAATTGCTTTCGTCTACAAAATCGAGCTTTTGTAATAAACAATTACATTCTTTATCGAATATTGAATCGCCGTCAATATAACCTTGTTTGCGAATAATTTCATTAAGTTTTGCGGAATAGTCTTCATTGGAGACAAAAGCGCGAGCCAATTGGAATAATGATGATGGGAGTAATTTCACATTTGTTTCTACACAATATAACCAATATTGACTATCGCCTAATTCCTCTACCATAGGATCACGACAAAATTGCTCAGCAAATTGGACAATATCATGCTGCCTTTGTGTAAAATCGGATTGTCCCAATATATCTTCCAACTGGTCAGCATTTGGTGATTTTACTCGCGATGTTTCTTTAATGTATTTTCCCATTTCATGCGCAATAATATTGTATTTGTATAATTGAACTTCGCGAAGGCGATTCAATTGTTTCAAATGTTTCATAGAACGTTCGACGTGATCCTTCGTTTTTTCTTGAATTTCATCCGATGATTCCGCAAACCGTTGGTCAAATTCATCTAATATTTTTTTCTTTTGATTCAGTTTCATTGATTTTGCGTTTCCAGACAAATCATCACAAACATTGGTTTTGCGATCTTTAAAGCATATTTTGCTCATGTTACAAAAAAGTGTATTGTTATCAATGAATGCTTCTTCATCAACACTTTCATCATGTACCCAATGATTATTCATACGTTTGTAATAGGCAGTTTTCTTCATTACTTCTGATTCTTTCAATAATTCTTCTTTTTCTAGTTGGGTTAAATCGGATATTTCAGTAGATTCGGGTAATTTGGGAACAATTTCCAATAGTGCGTATTCGCCTTCACGTACCATTTTTTTACCTAGAACCATATTTTCGGCAACTTCAGTAGCTATTTTTTGTGGGTATTCATGTTTTTGAACAAGAACTTCTTCTAAAAATTCTTGGAACTCTTCATTGTTGAATTTCTTTTTCTCGTCTTTATATTTATCTAGTAAATCATATGGACTATCGTCATATTCTTTATCATAAAATACTTCCTTTTCACCGTTGTCTTTTTGTAAATCCTTCACTGAAGTATATTTCTTGGTCATAATGCGACGGGCACAATCATCTGCTTTGATTTTCTCGATGTTTGACATGTCATCCTTTTCGTCTGCTTGTAAAGATTCCATTAGTGATTCGGGACTAATAAGTGAATTCATGTATAGCGCAATCATATTACAGAACAATACTGTACCGTCCAATTTATACATTTTGGACAACCATTCGAATGAATCGAGTTTCACATCTTCTTTGTTTTCATGTTTTAATTTATAATAATCACTTACAACCGAAAACATATCTTTCTTTTCTTCCAATAATTTTTCCATAATATGAGGTAAAACTTGCGAACGATAAATGCGCAATGATTCACGATACTTGGTAAATTCATCCTTCTTTCCCGACATCTTCACCAAAAATTCTTTGCGTTGTTCTTTAATGAAATAGCGAATTGCATTATATTGACTATAGTTCAAATCGTCTTCATATACTAAGAAAGGTTCCAATTTTTTTACAAAACGTTGTATTGACAACATACTACTATAATGACTTTCATCGTAAAAATTCTCCATTAACCGAATAATGTTTTGTGTATCGGGAATAATGGATTGCGAAAATTTTTGGAATCGTTCAGGGCGATTTTCCAACGTTTCACTTAATAAAAACTGTTGTATTTCATTTTCAAATGATCCGGAAAGTGCATTTTCCCAAACATCTTTATCCAATTCTTTATCAAAATCATCTACAATATGTTTGTTTACAGGCAATTTTTTATTAAATAATCGATACAAATAGAAAAAGTTATGAGAATATTGCGCTTTTTGTAAAATAGACGACCCAGGTAAATCAACATTCGAAAAGTAAAATACAGGTTTTGGCAACATGATCATTGATTGAATATTTAAGGATTCGTTCGGTGTCATTTGATTACGAATAAATACTTTGCGTCCTGTTTTGGAGACTTTAGGTTCCAAATAATGACTACCTAAATTGTATTTTTGGATGACATATTGTTTACGTAAATATTGAATGTTATTTTTATCATTCCCGACAACAGTACTGTAGAAATTATCTAAATTTTGAACAATAGTTTCCAATGATGCTTGAATTTCTTTGGAATCTGTTAAACTTGGAACATCATTAGAAGGAGAATCATATGGTACAAATGATTGATTACTTTCTTGATTGTATTTTAAATACGCACTTTCACTACCACTTTGAAGGCGATTTTTAAAATAATCTTCTTGTAATTCAGCATCTTTTGTAAGTACATCGGTGTTTTTATATTCACTAACATCTTCGAAAATTTGATCGTTTGACATATAGACCTTGCGTTTCAAAGAAACTACCGGTAAAACCCATTTTAATTTTTGGTCCAAATTAAAGATATGCTCAGATAATGGTTTGTAACCAATACCATGTATTTTTACATTGTATAAATTACCATTTTCATCGAATTTTGAAAATTTATTTCGTAATTCACGAAAACGTTGAATTAACAAATGAATGTTATTTTTCACTCTATCGGTACGATCCTTGTTTGGAATTTGTGAAAGTAATACATTTAACATATCATTAGTTTGGGTTTCAATACCATAACGTTTTTGTTGTTCGGATAATTCCACTTCTTGGACTAACTCACCCAAATCTTCGCCATAAACGATTTCGTTTGCAGAATGATACATACTTGTTAATTCTTGCTTCAATGTTTTGTCACCTTCTATACTTTCAGGTAAGTCAATTATCATTTCTCCGGATGGTTGATATTCCATAGATGCGTTGGCGTCTACTTCCATTTGACGAACATCAAAATCAGAATCATCGGGTACAGTTTCTTTAATGTTAATAAGGGATTCTATTTTGTCCAAAGACACAGGTTTGGTGCGTACTAATATTTCTTCAATAGGAATGTCTTTTGGAATACCTTTGTATTGAAAATCAATATAAATAGCACCTAAGTCTGGGTAAGTCGTAATTTCTATCATATCTTCTTCTAAATTGGTAATTTCACCAGTAATAATAGTGGGAACTTCTCCACCAAAATGGATGTCAACCCATGTCTTTGGTAATAATGTGTGTTGTCTAGCATAACCTTTTTCTTCACTACGTCCTAATAGAGAAATTTCAGTAATACTTTCATCGCGAATATTTCCGGTTTTATCGAATTTAATATCACTAATTGATTGATCTTGAATGTTTGTCACACTCATCAATTCATTATCAATATACAAAATATAAAAGGTTTGTTTATCATATAGTTGATTGTTAGGTGCGCTTATTTCAATAACATCACCCAGTTCTAAATGGCAAGGATTTTTATTTTCTTTGGTTTCATTTAGTTCGGATTCTATATTTTCACTATTTTCATCATTTTCCAACATACTATTTGTTTCTATAGATGACATTATATAATAACTATACAAATTTCATTTGAAAAAAGAACATTAGATTTACTAAACCACTGATATTTTCATTGGACTATTACAAAGGGTATAAAAAATTTTCATAATATAAATCATAACATGAAATTGCTGTTACTATTTTTGACACTTTGTTTTTACAAAATAAATGCGTCTTATGATGTTCATTTGATAGAAACCGCGTTAAATATTTCTCAATCGGCATATTGTTTATCTAAAACAGATTTATGGGATTGCGTTACTTGTTCCATTGAAAATGATTATGAAACCAAATTGGAGAAAAATAATGAATTGGTGATTTTTGGGTATAATAATGATTATAAGTCTATATTTGTGGGGTTTAGGGGGTCATCGAATATTCAAAATTGGGTTTCGAATATTCAAATATCACAAATACAACCATATGATAATAAAGAAATTGGTGTAGATAAAGGTTTTTTCACTTTATATGATCATTTGAAACCATCAATATTAGAAATATTGTCTTCCATGAGAATCAAATATAACACTAATCAATTGATTATAACAGGGCATTCTCTAGGAGGTGCTCTCTCTACAATATTTGCGTTCGATTTGAAATACAATCATTATGACTATGACATACAATATGTGATTACATTTGGATCTCCACGTGTTGGAAATGACTATTTTTCCAAATATTTTTATTCACTTGAACTTTATTCAAAGCGGGTCACTCATTATTATGATATTGTCCCACATATTCCTGAAGAATTTTTACATTATGAACATGTATACAATGAAGTATGGTATAATGAAAATAATAGTGATTATAAAATATGTGATGATGAAAATAGCGAAGACAAACATTGTTCAAATTCGTGTGCGCCAATAAAATGTACAAGTACATCAGACCACTTGAATTACCTAAATATTTCAATGGGTAATGATGGATTATGTTAAATTCAAATAATATAAATATTACTATATGAGTAATATTAATGTCTATTTATCCAGAAAGCACATTACCATTAAGTGTTCCATCAAAAGTAAATTGTAAACAACAGAAAATAAAAGATTATGAATATAAAATATGGAATTATGATTCGAATTATATATGTTTTGATGAGAATCAAGTGATAAAAAATTGTCGTTCAGTTATTTTTTCACATCCTCAAGATCATTTATTATCATTATGTCCAGGAAAAACAACAAACCCGGAGATTTTTTTAAAAAAGTATCATTGTTTTGAAAACATATATGTAAATGAATATATTGATGGTACAATGGTACATTTGTTTTATGACAAACGTAGAAAAATGTGGGAAATTTCTTCTAAAAATCATATAGGAGGGTCTCAAAAATTACAAAATGGGTCTACAAAAACTACAAAAACATTATTAGAAATGTTCAAAGAGGCATTGGGGTATGATTGTACTGATTCCTTACAATCCATATCATTACTCAAGTATTTTCCTAAACATTATTCTTATCAATTTGTAATATTACATCCCGAAAACACAATATTATATCCTATTGAACATTCTATGGTCTATCTAGTGGCAATATACGATATTACATCAAAAATACACCGTGCATTAAATATACCCCAATGTATTTTTGAACAATGGGATTTTTTACAAAATAGTCGTATTTTGTTTCCGAAACAAAAGAAAATAGAAAGTTGGGACGATATTTCAAAACATCAACTATCTATTTTTAATGATGCAAAAAATATTTGCGGATATATGGCACTTCATGTAGAAAGTGGAGAACGTGCTAAATTTATGAATCCACAATACATTCAAGCAAAAGAATTGAATAAATGTTCTCCTCGACTGGGATTATATTATTTATGTTTACATAAACAAAATTTAGTAAAAGAGTATCTAGATTATTTTCCACAATTTAGGAAAACATTTCGCAAATTTCAACAATTATTTCAAGATTATATTGAAGAGTTACATTCGGCATATTTGGTGAAATATGTCTGGAAAAATTCAATGGTTGGAAGAATGAATAAAAAATACTTGCCTTATGTCAACGATATACATCGTGATTTATTTATTCCATCGTTACGAAGTTCTCGTATTAAAGTGACCAAACCACTGGTATATCAATATATGTTGAAAAAACCTCCGGCAGAATTATTGTATATTTTGTGCCAATGTCGTAGAATTTGTTCAAATTAAATATAATGTATATATGTGTGTTTAAATACACCCGCCTTTTTAGCTTAGTGGTAGAGCGTCAGTCTTGTAAACTGAAGGTCGCGCGTTCAATTCGCGCAGGAGGCATATTATGTTTTACTAAGTAAAACACAATATATTAGTCTAAGCAGAATTATATAACTCAGACAACTTACTAAGTACTTGTAAATATTTGCTTGTATGCTCTTTGTTTTTTTCATCCATAGTACGAATAGGTTCTTTAATAATATTGATAATACGAATGACTTCTGTAGCGTTTGCAACTTCTGATAAATCATGAGCATAATCTTTATCGATGAAAAAATCTACATTGCCACTATCAATTTCAGTTTTGTAATGTAGATATACGTGACTATACCAAATCTTAATAATAATAGATGGACTTGCCATTTTAATCATTTCAAATGATTTCTTGCCTTTCGCAATTTCTTTATTTTCAGGATAAATTATTCGAATGTCATCTAAAAAGGAAAAGAATTGAGTGTTAAATGTTTTTAACAAAGTTGACTTGTCCGGCATCTTAAATGTATATATATGAGAACTATTTTTATATATATTATTGTATTATTATATATAATGATTTCAAACAAAAAAATAGCATGTATAGTTCTTTTAGTCATAATTTTCATTTTATTTTTTTATTTTAATCAAGATTATTTTTTTCCAGTAAAAGAGTCATTGTTCGGTACAATAGAGGTTGCTCCTCAAGCAGATGAACGTGGTGCTTACAATGAAAACAAAGCAACTACAGGAGATATTAACGCTCTGACAAATGATCGAAATTTGGATAATATTGACTCTCAAATTAGTAATTGTCAAAAATTAATAGATGAAATTAATTCTATTATTCCTCGAAAGATTCAAGACATTCAAATGGGATCTATAAGTCAAACAGATAATTTAGACGATGTAAAAATAGAAATAGGAACAACAACTGTAATGGCATTAAATCCCATAACAAATACAAACGGTCCATCTAGTGTTTGGACAATAAACGCAGTATTACCACGTGGAAAGCAAGGTCCTTCTGGAATACAAGGAGAAAAAGGCGAAACTGGTGATATTGGAGAAACTGGGAAGACGGGGACACAAGGACAACAAGGACCCTGGGGAAAAGATTGTGATAAATGTTAATTTATAGTACGATAAAATAACATACATATTTATATTAATGTATCCTTATTTTATCATTTCTCTCTTGATTATTATAGTTTTATATTTAGTAAAATCTAATGTTATTGAAACGTTAGTTCCAGAACCCGTTATTCCAAGTCCATCAGATGATGACAATGATAATATTTTACAAAAAGAAAATAATGAAAGAACAACAGATATTTATGGAGAACGGGAATATATAACAGATAATAAAATTAATTATAGTTTACTAGATAGTAAAATAGATACGCTTATACGACAATACAAAGATTTGAGTTATAATTATAGTAATTTCCAATTTCAATTACTTAAAGTGGTTACGGGTACAAATCCTAATTCAAATATTACAATGAATATAGGAGGAAGTTTTCCAGATGATATACAATTATCTTTTTATTTTCCACCACCACTACCTGGAGTCCCTGGAGAAAAGGGAGAAACTGGAAATAGTGGAGAAACAGGGCAAAAAGGGAAACCCGGTAAACAAGGTAATGATGGACCATTTGGTACATGTCCAAAATAATTATACACCCATATTTTATAATAAACTATTATAAAATATGTCTGATATTGGAAATTTAGAAACCCCAACAGAAATGCCAGCAAGTATACAACAACGTATTAAAAATTTAACATGTCCTCCACCCATTCTTCCTTCAAAAACATCGGGGAAATTAAGTGACTTTCAAAAGCAAATCGTAGATCAAACGAAGAAAATCGCATCTTTAGAAGAACAAATAAATGATTTAGAATCCCGCATTAATATTTCTTTTTCAGCAAATCCAGAAATAAAATTTGATTTACAACCAGGTCAAACGCCGTATATAGATATTAGTGGGACAGTTCAAAATGTTGTTTTGGATTTTCATTTATGGCCTGCGCGAAAAGGTTTACAAGGTATACAAGGAGTACAAGGAGCACAAGGTTCACAGGGAGTGCCAAATAACGCCCAAGGTATGTCTGGTGTTCCTGGTTATTATGGAATTAAAGGTAATTACAAAAAATAAAATCATATAATTGTATATACCTGAAACATGTCATGGGCAGCAAGACAACTTTGTAACGGAAGAGATTGGGCATGTAATTGGACAGATCTAAGCGCAAGATATAACAATGATAATAATGATTCAAACGCAATCCGGTCAGATCTATTAACATTATGTAACACTTGTGTAGATGAATTAGATGCTGCAAAATCTTATTTACCAAAAAATACTTATCAAAGTTGGTTGAATACAGTAAATAATATAATTAATACAATGCCAGCATTTAAAATTAGCGCAACACGTAACTCTTACCGCTTTTGCAAAAGGTGGAAAAGATTTTTATGGTGGAAAACAAGATGTGTTGATTATGGAAACCAATATTATTGGGATGTAAATGTAAATAATAATTATGCAAGTGACCTGAATAATCTAAAAACCCAAGTACAAAAGATTCGTGATGCTATACCAGTTACAGTGTATAATAATTGTTCGAATCCATATAGTTTATTAGATCAATCTGGAATGAATAGTTGTGGTTTACAAACATTATTGGATACACAAAAAAATTGGTCTGAAACAACACAAATGACACAATCGAATAAATTTGTAATGGATAATATTAAAAATACATCAGATTACCCCCAATTCAGTTTGGCATCAAAACGAAACGTTAATGTAAATACAATGTATGATTGGGAACCTTTAAACACCCGTTCTACATATAATTCGGAATATGCGTCTTCTAGAAAAATAGATATTGAAAATATATTAAATACATATAATAATGAAATTCCTCAGCAATATAATAAATGTAGTAATCCCAACACCTCAATCAGTTTAGATGAAAAAGGTACACCCTATTGTGTTTCAGATGACTATAATACTTCAATAAATAGATGTAGTCAAGCATACGAAATGTCGCAAGTATATGAATATGGTACAGACAAATTAATGCAGTTGTGGACAGATGTTTCAAATAGTATACCTGGAAATACATTAAGTACAAATAAAACTGTATTGAACAACGCAAATGATTCATGTAAAAAATGGATTGATATGTTTAATGTTTGGCAACAAAAAGAAGATGAAGCAATCGCAAAACCATGTGTTCCCGAACGACCAATTACATCAACAAATGATAAAGTAATAGCAGCAATGATAGATAATTGGTATGAAAAATCAAACAATCAAATAGATGGATTAAATAAAAAATTGAATGATTTAAAAAATAAATTGAAAAATATGCCGAATGTACTTGAAATAAATAAGGAAAATATTACTGAAGCACCACCCGGAATGGTAGGTACAGCAAGTATTAAAAATAAAGAGGTGCAATTTGGTGAAATGCCTACACAATATTTAGAAATGATTTTACCAAGTGGCATACAAGGAGAAACAGGAATAATAGGAACAAAAGGAATAACAGGAATAAATGGTGAAGACGGTGATATTGGACCTACAGGTCAAACAGGTCTCCCTCTTATACCTAATTATTTTAATCCAAACATCTAATTGTTTTTGTATGTTTATTATATACGAAAACAATGAAAAAATATGGTCTATTAATCATGAGTATTATTGTATTTTTTGTACTATTTTATATTTTGAATAATAATGAGCAAACTAAAATCTATAAGATTGAAACTTTCAGTCCAATGAGTAATGAGACGACACCAATAAATTTGGACGTTAATCCACAAGCAAACGCAGTAGATGCAAGATATTTAAACGACAAAACAGCACAATTAGTTAATTTAAAGAAAGAACTATCAGAAATGCGCAATACATTGTACCAAAAAAAATTAACAGATTTTATCATTATTCAACCCAAATATAAAAGTCTAGAAGACAGTGCTAATCCTCAACAATATGATATAGAAATAAGTAAGACAGATAACTTTAGTAATACTATCGATTTAAGTGTGCCGATAGGAATAAAAGGTGAACAAGGAGCTGTTGGAAATAAAGGTCCTCGAGGTCCCCAAGGTCCGCAAGGAGAGAAAGGTCCAGTTGGGCATTGTGGAGCAATAACATCGTAAATTATATAAACATAAAGGTTTGTTTATATAAATAATGGTCATTGAATTAATAGACAAAATCATGTCGTATTATTGGAGTAATATATATTATGAAAATGTAGTGTTAGAACTAAAAAATAAACAAAGTGCTGTAAAAAATATGTATCTTGATATAAAACCTAACATTCTACAAAAAGTTCAAAATATGGATAAGGAAAAATTACATTTATATAATAGTTTATTGGAATCTGTTTATAAAAACAAAGGGTTATTGATGTTTTTACAACGTACTAATAATAATTTACATGCTATAGATGGAAATAATTTGAAAATCCCATATAAATATTTATGTATGTATTGCTGTTCTTTGTCTGGATATATGCGCTTTCACGTATACCACAAATTTACAAAACTTATATAGCAAAATTTTGTTTTGGAACATCGTCCATTCGTTGTTGCTGTATTTTATCAATGGTTACATCTTGGTCAATTTTATCTGCTTGATACGTGTCTGGAGGAGTCTGAATACTAATGATTTCTTCATTTGCTGATACATAATTATATAATTGTCGACGCCCACCATTTCCTTTTGCGCTCAACTCGTCAGGTGTCAGATTGTAATTAGAATATTGCTCTGATGATACATTCATATAATTTGAACTTAAACTTGTTCCAACTGGTTCAATATGTTGATTCATCATTTTCTTTTTTGTTTCTAAATTTGCAGCACTTTGAAAATGTTGAATAATATCATCCCCTAAAAGAACTCTGTATCCATTTTTGACTAAAAGAAGTGCTGGAACACTTTGTATATTTGGTGGCATAATTACTTTTTTCCCATTTTCTAAAATAATATAGGTTTGATTATTATTAATGTCTTTTTCACGTTTATCAATACATAAGAAATTGAGTTTTTCTGTTAAATTTCCTTTCACAATGAAGTGTAACACACGTTGACTATGTTTACAATAATTACTATAATACAAAGTATCCATTTTGTATTATAAATAGAGTTGTAAGATATTTTTATAACGCATTATTTGCTAAATATTTATTTCACGCACATACCATAAAGGAGGCGATTTTGGAAGTAGAATACAGCGTACATAAGAGCAGCGTATACGGCACCGCCAACTACTTCAGATTTAAGTCCTTTTTTGCTAAATAATCCGACAACAAGACCAAGAAGTGTAAGAACCATGAAGATGAAAGCAATCACAGCAAGATAGTAGAACCAGTCGCAATATTTGCGGTCAAGAGGGGTAAATAGGGAGGCAACGCTTTGTTTTTCCATTATATACTAAAACTATATTTTTTTTGAACCATGATAAAATAAAAACATACTATATATTTGTTACTTTATCCTATGGAAATAGTTAAATATTTAATTGAAGAATTTTTAAATGAATATTATTTTGAAGTTGTTTTGTTGATTATATTAAGTTTAATCGGAAGTATTTTAACAACGAATGTAATTACTCATTTCAATTCAACATTAATTAACGCAGTTCAACAAAATTCCATGAGCGACACTATTTTACAATTCAAATATTTCGTTAATTCACGTGTATGGATGGCAATATTTGTATATGGATATAAATTGGTTCAAGACGTTATTATGACGAACTTAAAACAATGGTTGCGATTTAATTTAATTAAAATTACGTTGAAAACAAACAATGAAAATTTGAGTAATATTAATTTTACTAAATTAAATACGCCAATAAATCGTTTAGCCGAAACATGTTACTATTTCATTGGAGATGCTTTGAATTATACATTGCCATATTTTATGTTTGTTTTTGTCAGCATTTTGTATTTCTTATATCAAAACACCGAAATAGGGATTATTTTCTTAATAGGTAATATTTTGTGGGGATTATTGATTTTGTATGTGTGGCCCATTTTACGCGAACGCAATATTACTTATGAAAACAATTCTTTAATAATAGAACAACACTTAGTTGAAAACTTGAATAATGTAGATAAAATTGTGTCTCGTGGTCAAATTGAACATGAAACAATGATATTTGATAGAGAAAAGGAAGAAACTATTGAGTCTCATCGCAATTATTATTACAGTGTGTCGACTACAAAATTTGCCATTGAACTCATTACAATCATTACTATGTTTGTATGCGTTGGGTATTCTATTCAATTAGTTTACAATGGTAAACTAGATACTATTCAGTTTATTGCTCTATTCACATTGTTAATGGTATTTAAAGAGCGTATGAACGCAAGTGCCAGTTTAATAAGTGACGCAATTGAACAAATGGGTCGTTTAGAAGCGATTGTTGATTGGTTTAAACCAATTGAAAACAAAATGGAATTATTAAATCGAAAATATAGCAAAAAAGAGTTATCATTACAACATATTGAATTTAAAAATGTAAATTTTTCTTACAATACTAATTCGGAACCTATTTTTCAAAACACGAATATTATCGTCGAAACGAATAATAATAAAATTATCGGTATAACTGGACAATCAGGGAAAGGAAAAAGTACATTTACAAAATTATTGCTTAAATTGTATAAAATAGATAGTGGAACAATTAACATAGACAATGAAAATATTGAATATATTGACCCGGATTACTTAAGAAAACATATTACATATATTAATCAAAATTCCCGCCTTTTTGACAAAACCGTATTAGAAAACATTTTATATGGGTGTGAAGACGAAAACACCTGTATGGAATATTACAAACAAATATTACAATATCCTAAAATTAAAGAATTATATCAAAATGTGAAATTAGAAGACGATCTTGCTGGATATTCGGGTGAGAAAATTTCAGGAGGACAGCGACAAATTGCCAATATTATTAGTGGTTTGGTAAATCCGTCAAAAATACTTATTTTAGATGAACCAACCAACGCACTAGATAAAGAGTTGAAAATGGAATTATTGGATATTATTCGTCATTTTAAACCACATAAACAATGTATTTTTATTATTACTCATGACAAAGATGTATATCCATTATTTGATGAACAATTGAAACTTTAATAAAATGAGATAAAGGTCTTATAAATATATATATACTTTATTTATAAGATGGACAATTCTACAATATGGAATATAATTGATACGTATTTTCAAGATAATCCACAAGCTTTAGTGAGACATCATATTGATTCTTACAACGATTTCTATAAAAATGGGATTTATCAAATTTTTAAAGAGAAGAACCCTGTTGTGCTATATTCAAAATTAGATCCTGAAACGAATGAATATATGTCACAATGTAAAATGTATATGGGTGGTAAAGATGGTTCGAAGATTTATTTTGGAAAACCTGTCATTCATGACGAAAGCAATCCACATTATATGTTTCCAAATGAAGCGCGCTTACGAAATATGAATTATTCTATGACTATTCATTACGATATTGATGTGGAATTCATAGATAAATTGAAACCTGGTGAAATACCAAGTGTAATTGGCGGTACAATTTCTGAAGAAATGAAAGATGGTTCGATTGAATTAGTGAAAGAAGGTGAAACGAAAATTGATGATGATACAACAAATGAACTAACAAAAGCAATTCTAGTTGATCAGAAAGAAGAAATGAAAGATGAGGGAAATAATATAGAAAATGTGAATAAACAATATGGTGGAGCAAGTCCAAAACCAACTAAGAAAAAGAAGAAAGATAGTGAAAATATTCGTTTTGAGATGACGACAAAAGCAGCACAAAATTTGCGTGAAGTATCCGAAACCTCTCTTCAAGGTAATACACAAACACGTATTCATACTTTAGAGAAAATCTTTTTGGGAAAATTTCCTATTATGGTTCAATCTGATTTTTGTGCTTTACATGGAATGCCACGAAATGCTAGATACAATTTGGGAGAATGTAAGAACGACTTGGGTGGATATTTTATTATTGATGGAAAGGAAAAAACGATTGTTTCCCAAGAAAAATTTGCGGATAATATGTTGTACATTAAGAAAGTAGACGACGAAAAATATTTGTATTCCGCAGAATTACGATCCGTTTCAGAAAACGCATCCAAACCAGTTCGTACATTTTCGGTGAAAATATGTACTCCGTCCAATAAATATACCAACAAACAAATTGTTGTTAAAATACCCAATGTTCGCGCACCAGTTCCATTGTTTATTGTATTCCGCGCGCTGGGTATTGTTTCAGACAAGGACATCATTTCATATTGTCTCTTGGACTTGGATAAATATGAATCAATGGTAGATTTATTTATTCCAAGTGTTCATGATGGTTCCAACATTATGACACAACAAAATGCCTTAAAATACATCGCGTTATTAACAAAAGGCAAGGGAATATCTCATGCTTTGGAAATTTTAACAGATTATTTTCTACCGCACGTTGGCGAAACAAATTATATTGCGAAAGCATATGCTCTTGGAGATATTGTATATCGTTTGTTATCTGTTTATAATGGAACAGAACTTCCAACAGATCGCGATAATTTTAAATACAAACGTATTGAGTTGGTAGGTTCTTTGTTATATGATTTATTCCGCGAATATTGGTCCATACAGTTACGAAATATCCATTTGGAATTTGAGAAACGATTGTATTATAATCAAGAAATGTATGAATCGAATCTGTTTGGTTTAATTACACAAAATTATGTTGATGTGTTTAGAGAACGCGAATTAGAAAAAGGGTTTAAAAAAGCTTTCAAAGGAAATTGGGGAGCATATAGTCATACAAAACGTATTGGTGTTGTCCAAGATTTAAATCGTTTATCTTTCAATTCGGCATTGAATCATTTACGTAAAACTAATTTGCCATTGGACAGCGGATCTAAATTGGTGGGTCCAAGAGTGTTACATAACTCGCAATGGGGGTTTATTGATCCGATTGATACGCCAGATGGAGGAAGTATTGGTTTACATAAACATTTGGCAATTGCGACATATATTACACGTGGTGTTTCCCGTGAACCTATGATTGCCTGGTTACGCGAAAAATGGGCAATGAAATTAATTGAAGAATTCAGTCCAAGAACATTGGCAAATGTAACGAAAGTTATTGTGAATGGATTTTTGGTCGGTGGTGTAGAGCAACCTATGGAATGTATTAAAACATTCCGACTATATAGACGAAACGCACTTTTGTCTATTTATTCTAGCGCCACTTTTGACTTCCGACTGAAAACAATTTTTGTATATACAGATGGAGGGCGTTTGAGTCGTCCTATCTTTTATAAAGATGATTCGACGAATAAATTATCTTACATGTCCAAGAAGATGTTAAAAAGACTACAAGATGATGATTTTTCTTGGAGTGAATTAACTACTGGATTTAATAAAAAACGCGAACAAATAACTTTCAATCCTTCTGAGATGAATATTTACAAATTACATGAATTATATGAAGGAGTAGAAAGTGAAACGAATCCCGCAAAATTAGACCGTTTTTTACATGACAAAGCTGTCTTGGATTATATTGATAGTAGTGAAAGTGAACATACATTAATTGCGCTGAACCCCGAATCTTTTGAAGAAAGTATGGATGCGAATGGATTGTCGAAATATACGCATTGTGAAATCCATAATTCACTATTGTTTGGTATGATGTGTAACATGATTATTTTTCCTGAGAACAATCCAGCAACACGTAATTCATTCTCATGTGGGCAAAGTAAGCAAGCATCTTCGCTATATCACACAAATTATCAAGTACGTATGGACAAAACAGCCGTTTTGTTGAATTACGGACAAACGCCTTTGGTAAAATCGCGTTTCTTGGACCACATTAATAAAGAAGAAAACACATATGGTGAAAATGTGATTGTTGCGATTGCTTGTTATACTGGATACAATGTAGAAGACGCAATGTTAATTAACGAAGCATCTATTGGACGAGGACTGTTTCGAACTTCTTATATTAGTTGTTATGAAGGACATGAAGAAACAAATAGTGGTACAGAAACACGCGTTGAAAAACGTTTTACAAATATACAAGAAGATCCGAATATTATGAATACACGAAGTGGTTCGGATTATAGTCAATTGGATGAACATGGATTAATCAAAGAAGGAACTATTGTAACTGAAAATACCGCTATTATTGGAAACGCAATTACAACATATCCAGTAAGTGAAATGGCAATCAATATACCCACATCAGTTAGAGATGAATCAAAATTCCCTAAAAAGGGACAAAAGGGTGTGGTCGACCGCGTTTTTATTACAGATGATGAAGAAGGAAAACGCATAGCAAAAGTGCGCATTATTGAACAACGTACTCCTACAATTGGTGATAAAATGGCATCCCGCGCCGGTCAAAAAGGTACCATCGGTTTGGTGGTTCATGAGCGCGATATGCCATTTACCAAAGACGGATTAAAACCGGATATTATTATTAATCCTCATGCTATTCCATCGCGAATGACCATTGGACAATTGGTAGAATGTGTTACTGGTAAGGCGTGCGCAATGGTAGGTGGTTTTGGAGATTGTACAGCATTTAATAACAAGGGATCGAAAATAGGCGTATTTGGTGAAATTTTGACAAAACAGGGTTTCCATTCCAATGGTAATGAATTATTATACAATGGTATGACCGGGGAACAAATGGAAACCGAGATTTTCATGGGACCGACTTATTATATGCGTTTGAAACATATGGTAAAAGATAAGATCAATTATCGCGCAACAGGTCCAAGAACCCAATTAACCAAACAAACAGTTGGTGGTCGTGCGAACGATGGTGGGTTGCGCGTAGGAGAAATGGAGCGTGATACAATTATATCTCATGGTATAAGCGATTTCTTGCGTGAATCTATGATGGAACGCGGTGATAAATATTATGTGGCAATCTGTAACAAGAGTGGTTTAATATCGATATATAATTCAGCAAAGAAATTATTTATGAGTCCAATGGTAGATGGACCATTAAAATATGTGGGATCTTTGGAAAATGAAGATTTGCGGTTGGAACATGTGACAAAGTTTGGTCGTTCGTTCAGTATTATTTGTGTACCATATACTTTCAAATTACTAGTCCAAGAACTTCAATCAATGAATGTTCAAATGCGAATAATTACTGAAGATAATATTGATCAAATGGAAAATATGTCCTATTCGGATAATATTACACAATTAACAGGTAAAACGCATACTGGAAATATATTGCAATCTATACGTAATATAATGAATAATAAATTACAAAAAGATATATTTACTCCTGATGAAAATGATTTCACTCCTGAATCACCCAAATATGATCCAAATAGTCCGGATTATGCACCAATGAGTCCTAATTATGATCCAAGAGCAACGTCTTATCCTAGAAATGAAGTATATGATCCCGACAGTCCTCCATATTCCGCATATTTAGGAAGAGTAATGACACGAGAAGAATTTGATGAGGCTCAAAATGACGAAGACAGTCCTCTATATGCTCCAAATAGTCCCGCATATGCTCCAAATAGTCCCGCATATGCTCCATATACACCACCAGATACACCACCTGATATAAGTCCAATATCAGTAACTCAAATAAATAGTCCTCCATATGCTCCAACCAGTCCTCCATATGCTCCAAATGATACACAAGAAGGAGGTGGATCACGGTACGATGTGGGTGAACGCGTTTGTTTGAGAAATTGTAAGGATAATTATCCAACTAGACCATGGAAAGTAAGTCATGTTGGTCCAAAATTTATTACAGTAAGCGCATTGGATCCAATTGGTTTAGATGATAGTGAAACAATGAATGTAGTAACCCCTTTTGATATTTATCCGGAGGAGCAAGCACACATTCAATATCCGAATATTCCAATACAACAATCTGGTGGACAAGTTATGACACAACCAATGTCAATGGTTCCACAACAACAACAACCAACAGTAGTAATCGCACCTAAGTTCTTTAATGGAAATGGAAGCGATAATTCAAGTGACTCGAGACCTACTTCAGATATTATGCCTATTGATAATTTTTTAAATAGCACTGAACCACCGAGTATGGTATTGAAAAATAATGTAAAAGAATCGCAATCAATTAGCGATAAATCAAAAAACGATGATATAGATTTTTCGAATATTGTAATTAAAAAGGCGGGAATTTAGAATGAAACAAAATTGATTTTTAAAAAATGAATTAAATATATCATATAGAGATATATTTAGTAAAATGTCAAGTATCAGTACCCGTATTATCAACATTTATAAGTCGCGCAAGACTTTGCTCGAACAATTGGATTCTCATGGATATAAAATAGAGGATTATGAGAATTTTACAATGAATGAAATTGATTCGATGTTGTCCAACTCACAATTGGACATGTTACTTTCTAACGAACAAGGAAACAAAGTATATGTGAAATATTATTTTGCTTTGAAACAAAGCACAAAACAAATCAAAAAGGAAGTATTGGATAATGTAATTGAGGATTTGTTTATTATTGAAGATGTTCTTACAAAAAAAGATACATTGATGGTAGTTATTGATGACGAACCCAATGATTCTATTTTAACACGCATTAAGTACTTATATGATCATGATGGTATTTTCGTTATTATTCATAATATTCATCGTTTACAATTCAATATTTTGAAACATACATTGGTTCCAAATATGCGTCCTTTGAATGAAGAAGAAGAAAATTCCTTTATAGAGAAACATCAAGTTCGCGACAAATTTCAGTTGCCTGAAATTTCTAGGTTTGATCCACAAGCACTAGCAGTATGTTTAAGACCGGGCACTATTTGTTATATTCAAAGACCAAGTATTACCGCACTTTTAACAGATTATTATCGCATTTGTGTATAAAAAGTATATCCTTATATTTTATAGATG
>Ga0257110_1000070_pt1 | contig 55979 bp, 36 predicted proteins | sample LP_taG_7_FD_190184 | JGI IMG/M metagenome (GOLD analysis project Ga0257110, IMG submission 190184) | Marine microbial communities from Northeast Subartic Pacific Ocean, Canada - LP_J_2015_P26_10m | ecosystem: Environmental > Aquatic > Marine > Oceanic | place: Canada: Northeast Subartic Pacific...
GAACACCCCTGCGAATACCCCCGTGAACACACCTGCGAACACATCTCAAACGCCAGAAGCAACGCCAGAGCAGATCGCTAGCGCGAAGCGTCGTATCCTGAAGGCAATTGACGAAGAAAACCTAGACGAGGCAATGAAAGAGCTTATGACACACCCGTCCGGACGTCGGATGGATTATGCCGAAAGTCGTATGATGTACGGTTAACATTTAACTCGAGTACATATGTTATCTAGTATTTTGAGTGCGTCACGCGCTTTGGGAGCGAGGTCGTGCAGGTCGTTTATGGACGTTGTCATTTCTGGAAGCATAGTGCGCACGTCCTTCAGCGTCTCCCTCATTTCCGGAATCAAGTCGGATACCTCGGACGCGACGCCTCCAAGACTTGCCAACAGCGCGACGACGAGTACCGTATTTAGTGTAAGAATAATAAGGTTACATATGAGTAAGCGAATATTCCATGGTGTATCTCTAGGGTTATCCGGAAGGTTTAGGTACTCCATTGAGTCAGCAGCACCGATACTTTATACCTACCTATTTAGCTGCCGTCCATCATATAAATGGACTTTGTGAGGGAGTACGAGACAATTGTGAACCGTATGACGCAAACGACGCGTCTGAAAACAGCGGAAAGGATTCGTAAAGAGTTCGACGTGGACCTGTTTCGTCAAATGGTGGAGAACAACGCCTTTGGGGGTACGTCAATGTTAGGGTTGGTAAATACGACGTTCGATTGGATCAAGCGACTTCACTGTCCTGCGCGTGACACCGAGGCGGACGAAGCAAAGGCGGCGGTCATGGCGTGCACTGAGATGTGTACGGTGGTTCCAACGTACATTGAGCAGGTCACAAAGTGTCTCGACTACATGGACGAAGATATGGCAGAGTTTATGAAGTACAAGGATCATCCGGTTATGCAGGAGACGCTTAGAAAATTAGAAAGGTGTAATAGAAATAAAAAATAGATTCAAATGTCTAACTTTGTAGAGTGTCTATGTGCAGGCGACGAGGCTCTTTTCGTGGACAAACGCATATTCATGCACGATCAATTCATTATAGCGCGCATGCTAGGTCTTGTCGAAGGGTTCGCGGATCCGGAAACAGACGATACAGGGCGCTTACTGTTTTTAAAAAAGTTTAATATTTCGAGAGACGATTTCGTGCAGTGTCAGGCATTTCTCAGTTCTGGACACGTATCCTGCGTGAATACTCTCGTACACACGTTTGGTATTTTTGGAGGCTGTCCGGCGCTCGATACATACATTGCTGAGCAGAAACACGCGCAACATCTAGAAGAAACAAAACGAATGAACAACCCAATCCACCCAAGGGACGATATACTGAATATGTTTACTTTTGAAATTCATCCACACGAATGGGAGCACGGTCCAGAGTGGGGAGTTACCATGAAGGTGGGATCTTATCTGTGGTGGCGTAAACGGAATAAAAAGCTATAAGCTACACGGTAGTACCCAGAATGTGCGATCCTCCGTTTCAGTACGTGATTGAGCACGGGGTTATTGTAGGAGCATGCTACCTTTTCTTTTTTTTCATTCTTCTCGACGAAAAATTACGGCACGAGTTTACAACGTGGTGCTTCAATCAAACGTTTACGCACTGTGTGTACCTCGTATTCGTCGCAGTAGCCTTCTGCGTGTGTACAGTACAAGCGGATAGCCTTTCGGAAGATTGTTCGGACTACATATATACACTGTACGCGTTTGCGTTTAATTATTTCATTCTATTATCTTGCATATACGTATCGTGGTTATTAACAGTATGCAAACACGAGGAGTCGTTAATATAGTGGCACGCACTGTTCAAAAGGCATGAAAATAGAAAACTACAACATATTTATACAGGCTGCAAACATAAAAATGCAAATTTTTGTCAAAACCCTAACAGGAAAAACCATTACGTTAGACGTCGAGCCATCCGATACAATTGAAAATGTAAAGACCAAGATCCAAGATAAAGAGGGCATTCCGCCAGACCAACAGAGGCTTATATTTGCCGGAAAACAATTAGAACCAGGCAGGACGCTTTCTGACTATAAGTAAGTTTGTATTGTGGCTTTCCGTTGATCTTCATATTCATTTCTAACCACAACCCTTTTAACCATTGACCCATTTAACAGCATTCAAAAAGAAGCAACTTTGCATCTAGTTCTGCGACTCAGGTGATCATTAATAGTCCATAGAAAATTTTTAGTGATAATTGTGTGATTTTAGTTTGTAATTTTCGTAAGGTAATCTTTAGCTTTTCTTAAGTTTTCTTCAATACTAAAGGTGTAACACGCTTATAATATACACGTGCACATGTTTTATACATTGCTCACGTTTTTAGGGTTGGTCAACGTGACTAGGTTACGCGGTCAAGTAGACCATTGCACTTCCGTGTCCGTGTTCAGCCCGGAGTGGCTTGCGTTTAAAGATACAATAGACTTGTTCAACGATCTTAGTATACGTTATTCCCTGTACGGCGAGAGCGTCATATCATGGTACAACGATTGTTCTTTAGGAGAGAGCGTTCACTTTGCTATTGATCCCTCGTCGAACGTGTCTCTGCTTCGTACAAACCTGATAACGTCGATGTGGTATCCTGTAGAGGATGGATGGAAAAAGTACGGTCGAACGGTAAACTTTGTGGCGCTGCCATTCGAATGTACGGAACAACGGTGGAACGGTCTTATGTTTAACGTACCTAAAGACTATCTCAACATGGTGTAGATAGTCATACTTACATACAAAATGTGTTTTAAATCAAAAGTGAAACAATCGATTACGTTTAACGTGTACAATCCTACGTACAAACCCCTAGAGTGTGCTATTTGTATGGAACAGATTTGGTCTCACGCGCATTGGTGCCCGCACTGCAAAAAACCGCATCATACAAAGTGTTTGCAAAAGTGGAACAAACCTACGTGTCCCTTATGTCGTGGTCGAATAAAAATTCCAAAATATTAGAGTCAAAGTTTTCTTTTTTTGTTCATTTTCTTAGGCTTGTTCATTTTCTGCAGCCATACGCTTGCGGCGGCTTTTCTTTGCGCTGGATCAGCAATGGTAAGCGGGCACTCGCCGTCGAAGCCCGCGAGTTTCGCACCCTCCGGCGTAAGGTGAGGGGGCGTGTACTCCGTAGGAGGCGGCAGCGGCTTGCCGTAAGTCTGAGGATTCTTCCCGAAGAGACGCACGCGCGCGGCTGCCCAGTGAGTCGTCATACGCCCCTCAAGAATCGCCTTTTGTTTTTTAAGGCGCTGTGGCGTAGTGAGCAATTTGTTGGGCATCATAGAGATGTACGCGACGACGCGGTTGCGCGGGTTCTTCCTTCCCTTGATGGGTCCTCTTCCGGCGTGAACCGTGCGGGAGTCCCAGAGAACCATGGATCCGGAAGGGCACGTGACTGTGACCTGCTCGCAGTCGTACCAATCGACCTGTTCTTGGGTGAGCTTGCACCAGTCTGCGCGCGTCGTAATGTTGAACGCTTTCGCGAGTGCGGCGTGTTTTAGGTGGGATCCCTTGAGCACGGTGAGCGAGGCGTCCCCCTCGTTGACGACGACGGGCGTGACCCATCCTTGGACACACTCAAAGCCGCTGCGCAGGGGGCTCTGGTCCAAGTGCAGCCAGTCTTTGCGGTGCCACCCGCGGTTGGTAATTTCTGGTGCCAACCCCATGGAGGCACCGTCGAACGATACGCTAAGGTCGGGCGTCTGCCATATCTCTTCGAAGACGCGCTTGACGTTTGGGTTGGAGCGCACGTCCCAGATAGCCTGCATGTGCCCGATGGACCAGTGTTGGAAGAGCATACCGTGGTTCGGGTACCACTTGTAGATATCGCGCCACGTGCTTAGGTCGTCGCGCATAATACCCTTGTCCTCCCAGAATCCCCACATGCCATTGTATAGCGCAGTTGCCTGTTCTCGGTCAAGCACATTCGGTATGATCGCATACCCGTCTTCTGCGAGTGCTCTCTTCCAATCGTCCATTTTCGTCGTAATACTACCGTAGGTGTGGTACACCTTTAAGGCACGGGAATCAGGTTTCCAGTCGGAGTGAGTAAAGTTAACTATGTGGTACAACTTAGTTTTTAAATAGCCGTGCATCTGCCTGAGCTGAGTCTATATCTCACTTTTCAAATGTAGGCATATGTACTTAAGTCAAACTTTAACGGACTTAAAAAAGTAGACAATTTACCCCTTTGGGGTAATATTTAGAATGTTTTTTTTATATATTTTTTTTTATATTTTTTTCTCTACATGTTACCCCAGAGGGTAGAAATGTGCTCCAAAATAAACCCGTTAAAGTAGGGTACAGGTACATATGCCTACATTTGAAAAGTGAGATATAGACTCAGCTCAGCTTCACGGGAATTTATATTATCAGAAAGGTGTACTTATGTGTGTAGTGTCCTTTCAGAAATAACAATGATGCAGCAAGCCCCCGTCGCCACCACACCATCAACTTACAACAACATCCTTGATACGGATCTGGAGATGAAGATCAAGGAAGTCAAGTACGGAGACGAGGTCAAGTTTCAACCCAAACTGGTATCTGCGGGTACCGACTACAACGTCTACCTCACGCTTCCCGCGTTCAAGACTCTTTACTCCCAGCTGGGTACTGACGGGGACGGTATGGGTGACCAAGCGAAGTTCAGCAAGCCGCCTGAGCAGGCAACCGCTTCGATGACGTTGATTCAGGGCGCACCCGCAAAGGTCCTGCGTGGTGGTAACCTCATCCTTGACAAGCAGAACCAGGCGTTTGAGCGTATTATGAAACTGCAGAATGACTTGGTGGTCGCAGCGTTCGAGAACGACAAGGTCAAGTGTTCTGGTAAGGACAAGGCGCGTAAGAAAGCTGCTCAGAAGCTCAAGAAGGGTGGTAAGAAAGCTTCTGCGGATGACGTCAACGCACTCGCAAAGGAGATTTACCTCGAAGACGCGCACCATAGCGGTCTCAAGCAGATGGAATGGCTCGAGCACGGTGAGCCTAAGGAGGGTCTCGCTCTCAAGGCAAAGCGTAAGGTCCGTACTGTTCGCTACGTCACCGAGAAGGACGACAACGGTAACGAGATCCGCAAACGTACTCTGGTTCCTAGCAACCCGGTGTTCCACAAGCCGCACATCGACGGTAACTACTACGAGCAGACCTTTGGTGATTACGTGCCGCGCGATACTCTCGTGGCTCCCCGTGTTCGCGTCGAGTTCTTTAGCAACCCGATGATGTACGGCAGCACCATCAAGATGGACAAGGACGTTCGTATCCTCTGGATGCCTAAGAAGAAGTCCAACCAGCCTGCAGCCGCTGCTATGCAGTACTTCAGCGATGGTGAGGACGACGCTCCTCAGAAACGCAAGCGCGACGACGAGGACGACCGCGACACGAAGCGTTCTGCGCACTAGAGTTAGTTAGTTGATAGTATATCCTTAGAGTGATTCACAATAATGTATGATTTAATAGCCATGATTTACGGAGGCATGTCCTTCTTCTTCTTCTTTTTCTTTTTGAGCCAGATGTTGAATTTCCACCAGTACTGGATTGGACGCACGAAGGAGTATAAGCAGGCGACAACGTACATGCAGTCTGAAAACTGTCAGAATCCGCTGATGCGCGCGCACTTGGGGTCTTTCAACAAGTGCGAAGAGGCGGAGGATATTCTTGGTAGGTATCCTGTAATTACGGCGCTGCACGACGTTGCGACGGATTTGAACATCTGTGGTCACGGTAGGTGTCATATTTTCTACATGGACATTACGAACAACCTGCACAAGATAGTGATTGGAATGGCGTTGCTGTCTTTGCTTGGGATGTGGATATTCAAACGCACGTGCAGTGAAAAGCGCCAGAGTAGAGAGATGGATTACTATACTTTACCTACGAAACGTAAAACAACTTAGATTTTATTTGTACACTTTACTATGTCGCGCATTGCGTTGAGAGCTAGCATATCGTCTATGTCTTGGAAAACGAACGGATCTCCCCCGTGCATGCCTCTGGATACGTTGGAGGGTCCGGGGTTGATGGTGCATGCGGTGATTTTGAGTTCAGAGATACCTTTTTGGAGGGCAGTTTTGAAGAGCGAGTCAATCGTCAGAGCTCTGTCCGGGTATACGAGCATGCGGTCGTTTACGGTGAGATCTCCGATATGTTTGAGTTGGTCTGGAATGATATGGTTGCCGCAGTCTAGGGAGTAGCACCTTTCTAGAAAACAGTCTTTGATTTGAAACGTGGACCGGAGCGTGGTTACGGAATCTTCCCAGTGGTTGGCGATCCACGCGAGTTTGAGATCGTTCATGTACGTTCCGTTGTGCACTTGTGATAGAAGATTTTTTGTTGCGTTGTCGCAGTAGACTCTGGACGAGTTGTATGGTTCGTCCTCGTACTTGCTTGCTTGTATGAGGTGTGTATGTTCTCCGTAACTTTTGAGCATGGACCTTCTTGTGACGGCATGGCTAGTCTTATCTGCTTGAAAGTATCTCGGGTTAAGAGTGAACGCTTCGACGTCACATCTTTTTTTTAAGTCCTCTAGAGCTGCAAAGTAGGATCTTTCGTAGCCCGTCTCTCCTCGGATCCGCGTGTTTCTTGTGTTGATGTGCGGACCGAACGCGTACCGACCTATGATGACCTTGGATTTATTGGGCACTGCGTACATCATTTCGACGAGCCTTCTTGTGCCTGCCATGCCGAGCAGAATGATATTGGACTCTTTAAATTTGGGTATGGCTTGGTCCGGAATCCTTAGAACTTGTTTTTTGAGTTTCTTCAGTATGTCTAGAGGTTCGCCCGTAGGCATGGGGAAGTCTACGGGTACCCGTCTGTTAATCACAAACTGTGAGTTTTGTTTGGACTGATATTTTAGAGAGTATATCGCGAAAGCTAAAAGATGACAGAACTTCATACCGTGTTTCGCGAAGACGCCGTCGTACATATCGATTGCGAGGGGTGATACTTTAGAACGTATTGGGCGAAACCCGTACGCGTTCAGGTAATGCCATCGCATGAAAAGCGGTGTTTCGTCCGAGACGACCTGCATGTTTGAAGGGTAGGACTCTTCTTAATACACCGTTCGAAAAGCCAAGGATCTACTGTGTAGATGGCACCTCGCGTCACTCCCTTTCCTCTAATAATAACGTGTTCGGACCACCAGTCAATATTCTGTTCGCTTGTGAAAACGTTCCTTTTAAAGAATGCGTTCAATACTTTATCCCACCGTTGCGGTCTGCCCGGACAGATACAGTATGTGTCTCCGTGATATAAAAGATCTTTCCGCCAACGTGCACCGTCAAACGTCCAACCTTCTTGACGTAGAAACGCTTTTAGCATTTGAAATCTAGTGTGTGAGTGAGTACACCATTAGTATTTGTACATGATTTCGAAGGGTTCCCATGGCTTTTCGAGTCTTCTATTCACCATATTATGCGTGAGCCAAGTCCATATGCGCGCGTCCTCTACGGAAGCGACCTCGCTGAGGGGAAATGGATGTGCTTGAACGAGATCTGCAAAGTGCTCTTTGCAGTCTTCGCAGGGAAACTCTTGCATATATTCGTGTACGGCTTGTCTGAGTTCTTGGGGAGATCTTACGACGTGCAATCGCTCCCAAGAGTAGTCTAATGCGCTGGCTTGTATAGTCGAAAGGAGAACGCATAAAGCTCTTATCATTGAGATGATTTGGGCAACGCTTATAATGGTGTACTATTGATGTTTTTGTCTAGCATATGCGCTGCAAGTACTGTGGTGTGGATCATAGATACTATAGCTGTGCGGAGCATAGTAAACGTCGTTCCTGTTTAGTATCTGCAAGTGGATATCATAGATTCGTGTGGGATTTTGAATACCATTTACTCACGGTGTACTCTAGAGTCAGAAGACGATCAAATCATGCTTAGTCTTCGAGCCTCGCCGCATTTCAGTATGGGTTACTACCAGCTACTTACTGTCAAGGATGAGCATATTGTGAGCGGAAAGCACTACGGGCTTGCAATTGATATTTCCAGTTCGTGCGACTGCGAAAACATCGTGTATGCTATCCTGGACACGCTCAACGCGGCAGATACGCTTACTGTGGTTACGTTTGGTACGCACACCTCTAAAGAGACGTTTCGTGGTAGCGATCCTGATTTGAAGCAGCGTATTTCCGCAATGTTGAATAAATCGCAGTCTGGGTCAAACGTCATGATCGGATTGGGTGAGCTTGAGGGAGAAGAGTTTATTCTTGTTAGCGACGGAAAGTTCAACGAGGGTCCGGATGCGAACGTGAATACTCCAGTGCATTGTTTTTCGCTGTGCACTTCGTCAAGGATGCGCAAGATTGCGTCGTCGTCCGGAGGTTCTTACGAGGTACTTGGATTTGCGAAAGAGAAAGCGTCCATGCGTCGTGTTATTCGCAAAGTGCTGAGAAAGCCTGATCCCTGTTCTTTTGACATTAAGGTGACAGGAGACTTTCGTACGGTTCACGTGAACGCTATGGCGCGTGGCGGCGTGCAGACGTTTCTGGTACCTACAAAGCAGGATGGTATTGCGCACTTGTCTTACAAGAACAAGGACGGATATGTGTTCGAAGAGTTTTGCACGTATGGTAATAAGCGTGATTTCAACATAGTCGCGAATAAGTTTATCCCTTGCGTGTCTCCTATTCGGAAGCCTATAATGCGTAAATGTAATATGATAGAGTATTAAACGTTAATAAACGGTTTTCTTTCTCTTCGTACCGGGGAACCGCGTCGTGGAAGGTCTAATTTTTTTTTGAAGTCTTCGATATCTTTTTGTCTTCTCTTCCACCTTGCGCGCAGACATTCGTAGAAAAACATGAGAACAATAAATGAAAGGAATGCAACGATGACCCACGTAGCGGCATACTCCATTATGTAAAAAAATGAAATTATTTATATATTGTAAAACGCTCTTATGTTATCCTTGGGACATTGTTTTAATATGTCTAAAGAAATGAGATCTGCAATATTACTGCTGTAAAACCTTCCTATATGACCGAGAGCCCTGCTGGTGTCAATGTCTTCGAACAGTCCGACTTCATACCCGTTATATTCACCCTGCACGAGGTAGAAGTGCGCGTCGGAGCGTTTTATGAAAGCGCGCACAATGTCCAAGTCCCAGTACATGGTCTCCATAATTCTTATTTGTGCGCGTCTGTTTTTTCGTTTGGCGAGCAGCTGCACTGATGGGCGCACCATATTCTCATAGACCTTGCCTGCGCACTGCATTGTTTTTGCTAGTAGCACGCACGTCGATGGTTTTCCGAATAAACCGAACTCGTACGCGTTCAACCATCGCATATGTCCGTCAATAGATGTTGGTTTTACTCTAGACAGCAATTTGTGTGCTTCGTTGTGGCTCAGGTTTGTCAGTATGCACCCGTGTGTCCACATTTGTAGAACTATCTGTCTGGTTGTACACCATGATTTGTGATACAGTATTTGCAAAGCAGTTGTAAAAAGTATATCTTATGATCCATACAAGGCACCCCACTACTAGTGTGTACATACATATGATGGACGATAAAACTAGTTCGTGTTCCGTACGGTTCCCCGTTGCGAAGAATCCGGTTGTGACAGTCGTCACGCACGTGTAGAAAATAAAAATATTCACTGGATGCGTATTGTTGTATGCGCACAACGTCACAACAAGGTTCGCTATAATCCACGATATTGTTACGGACAAATATTCGTGTAAAATAAAGTACATGCATACGAATATAGAAGCAAATAGGAACGCAATGGATAGCATGAAAACGTTTGCCGCGGGCGTTTCTGCTAAAAGTACGTCTCCCGAGGATAATGTGCATGTGGGTTGTGTTCTTGTGCTCATTTTGAATTTGTACTGGCATATTTCACATGTCTCTCTGTGACTGACTTGAAGCCACTTTTTGAGACACGCGTGATGTACGAGCCCAGAACTCCCCTTGCACTTGCAGAACGCCTGTCCTCCGGGTTCTAAGCAGATGCGGCACGTCATTTGGTGGTACTAGTTCGTGTAAATAGGTCGCGAGACTCTCTTCTTGTAGTACATTGCATATGAACCACACGCACACTTTGTAGAATCGTTTTTCTTACGGCACTTTACGCAGAACATTTTCATAAGAATACGAGTCTTTATACACCTATACCACGAGCAGGTGAACGTATTTAAGTATTTAAAATATAGTTCAATGGGTGACGTGTACCACTACGGATACAACTGGATGTACGATCATTACGAGCACGGCGACTACGGTTTGGTGGCGGTGCCCGTTGTTATTTTTTTAGTGGCACTATGTCTCATATTCATAGTGTTCGACTGCTTTACGACGGGGGCGGTGCGAGCGTACCGTGGTGGTAGAAAAATTCTCTACATAACTACACTTCCGGTGACTTTGCCTGTACGCTGGGCATACAGGAGGATGAATGTTGAATGACCCCTACCCGGAATCGAACCGGGTTGTATCCATAATAGGGGTTGTTCTCGGTACGGGTCTCGATCCCGTGACCTTCGGCTCATAAGACCGATGCTCTACCATCTGAGCTAACCGAGATGCCACCTCTGGGGTTCGAACCCAGGAAGCTTTACGCAGCAGATCTTAAGTCTGCCCCCTTTGACCGCTCGGGAAAGATGGCACTGTATATATTCGTGACGTATTTATAGTAGAGTACTTTTTATGGTTATGCGTTCTTTTGTAATAAGGTACAAGATTCGACGGACCAAACTCTTTCATCGGGTGAAGAGACCAAAGCGGAATATTGTAAAAAAATCAAACATAGCACCCACGCTGTTGCATCCGTAATGTACTTAATAAGTGCACGAATTGAAAAATGTCTGTGTTCAAGTCTGAGGAGTCTCGCGTGAAGGCGCTTGAGGTAAAGGTAGAGCGTTTAGAAAAGCATGTGAAAGAGATATTCAAGATGGTGGGGAAGCCGGTGAGCGAGCCTGATGAGGAGGAAGACGACGACTACTGTGCAATAAGTTAGTATTTAAGAAACGGTTGTAACAATAATGAAACTATACAATAGCATTGAATATTTATACGAGTTACGTACGGAGACGGAGTGGCACCGCCGCATCGCGTGGGACGCGTTCTGCAAGCTGCACGAAGTGTCCGGTGAGGAGATACGAGTGATTCGGTGTTTCGTACAGAACAAGCACATGGTACATAGTAAGAGTCTTTGTGAGTTATATCCTACACCGAAGGAGTGGTTTGAGAAGGGTGCGTTTGAGCAGGCAACGTTAGATACAGAGTTTCACGCGATGATAAAATTACTAAGTACGTTTTCTTTTGTTTGATTTAAAAGGGTACGCGTATCTTTGAATAGACCAGTCTCCGGGGTTTGGTGTGTACGGAACGACTTGTTTGTTGATCTCCGCGCTAAATCTGTTGCAGCTGTGCGTGTCCACGTCCGTTTCTAGTGGGTCGTCTATGTCTATGGTCTCTCCTATGGCTCCGTAAATATCCTCTGTCGCGCCGATGCCCTCCTTGATAATAATCTGTTTCCCGTTACTCGGTTTGAACGTGTACGTGTCCCATATGTGTGGCGTGTTCCTATTGAAGGGGTTCATTCCGAGGAGTACTTTTCGCGGTAGCGTGAACTCGTGCATGAGGGCTTGAACGGTCATTCTGTAAATATTCTTCTCCTGCGTGTCCTTGCGCACGTCTCTGAAGAGGTGCACGTGGAAGTAAGTCTTGTTGCCCTCTGTCTCTACGGGCGTGAATCCGGTGAGCCTGCCGTTAGGCTCCGGTTGTGGAAAGTTGTCGTCGAACGCGTTGTCTGGGGACATTGGGACGAGCGCGTACTTTTTGCACCGCAGAGTCTTGGTCTGCAGTTCTCTGAAGATGGTCACAATATTGCATGCGCTCACAAAGACGTTGTCCTCTAGCAGAGCGTTTGCAACCTTCCTGCTGATAGCGTTGAGATGTCCCTGAATTTCTATAAAGTTACCGTCTTCTGTACCACCGTCGTTCGTGCGGTACTTTGTATTGTCCTTGTGCATGTCCCACAGTTTCGCGATGACTCTGCGCTTGTTCTTGCCCATGATACCGTCGAACATGAGCCCGATAGCGTGCACCACGATCTCTTCCGTGCATACGAGTAGTTCTTCGACGGCTGGTATCTGTGAAATATCAAACGGAGTGTTCGCGAACTTACCCGTGGTCGTGTGATACAGAATTTGTTTCGCGCGCACGATGGTCAGATTTTGCGCGAGTCGTTTGATACGCTCTTCCGTACGCGAGTGGATGCTGACCCCGTGCTTCGCGTCTAGTTCGTTCTTGAACACGCGCATAACTATGCCTACTGCAGTGGTGTCTGGCGCAGCTATTCTGCGCATGTAAATGAACTGCCATACGAGCGCTACGTACGCCTGCTCAAACTTGTGAAACATGATGGCGACGTTGAGCTTTTGCCGCTGTGCCGTACCCATCGTCTCCGCGGCGTGCTGGCACTCTGCGACTGTATTTTTGGTGTTGAGCAGTTTCTCCGCCTCGAACCAGTTGAATCTGGTCTGCAGGGGTCCGTCAAAGTTGGATCTAGGCTCGTTGGTGGCTCCCATGAGGCACCCAACGTTCTGGGATATGGACGTGATTTGGGTACGCACGCCGGTCTCTTCGTCCGTGAACGGACGCCTGTGCGACGTTTTCATGGCTGTAAGACGTTGTTTGAGCGCCTCTAGGGGACCTCTTTTCTTGGGATCCCTGAAGAATGAGGGTGGTGCCTCGTCAAAAACGTGAACCATATGATTCATGTCTAAATCGACCGCGTCCGCCTTGTCCGTGTCGTAGGTTCGTTCCGAGACGGTGCCCTCGATGGAGTTTTTCTTTAAAAGCTCGTAGACAAACGACTTTGATGTAGCAGCGTCACCCGTGAACGCGCAGTTGAGATGCATGTTCATTTCGTGTCGGAATGCGTCGAGCCGCATGAGGTGGATGATGTACACGGGTCTGTGTGCCGAGCTGACTTGGTATAGTTTATCGTACATGTTCATTGCGATACATGCTCTGTGTCCTAGCACGGACATGCCATCGTGGACGAGCGGGTACGTTTGAACGAGGCTCGGGTCGTACTCTTTGTGAAGCCATCGGATAATAGATTTGAGCGGGTCGGAGATGAAGCAGTCCTCGTCGTGCCATACTTTTGTCTTGAACTGTTCGTCTATGAACGCAAGACGATCGGGTTTGCCTATGGAGCGGAGCAGGATCTCGTCTATCGTAGAGATGTCCGCTTGGTTGGTTCGCATTTCTGCGTAGAGTTGACTTGCATGCCCGTCCATCTCGTCCAGCTGGTCGCTGTCCATCCAGCACATGCCCTGATGGTGTTTTGTCGAGTAGGTAACCTCACCTATTTCGCCTACGCATCGCGTGACGCCTTCTTCGAAGATAAGAAACTTGTCGGCGTTCTCCTGCTTGAACGACTGGAACTCTTCGGTAGACCATCTTCCTGTGAAGCCTTCCGGCTGATGAAAGTATCTGTGGGGCAGAAACTCGACCGCGTAGCTTGTGTCCTCGTACTTGACGCGAACTTCCGGTTTGACGATGCTGAACATCATATGGCACGGCAGTATCCTTTTGGAAAAGTCTTTCGCGTTGATGGACGACGAGTCTAGCCTAAGAAATGTATTCGACGGAAACACAAACTCGTCGGACTCGTTCGTGTAGTCCACGAGCCCGTGAATCGCGCTGGGTATATCCTTGAGGCAGAAGGCTTCGCTCGGAGAGACAGGGCTTTCTAATAGCCCCTGCGTGAGCGCCTCTATGTTGTCGCAGTACCCGGTGTACGTGCCGAATATGTCCATACCGTATCGCACCATGGTATTTATCCTAAAATGAGTTTGCACTGCTTTTCCCTTTGCGACTAGTTTTCTGACCTCTCCTCTGAGTTTGAACAGAAAAGACTCTAGGACGCGCAGTTCGTTCATATCTCTGTCAACGAATACGTGTACGCGCCACGCCGCTGTCTCTACGTGATGCGCGGACACGTGTGACGGGCACCATTCTAGGAAACTGAGCGTGTTTTTGCCGGGCATTTGTGGTGTCTTCTTCTCCTGCGCAGAAACCATTTCTTGCATGAAATCTAGAAAGAAGTGGAAGCAGCGCTCAAACTTTTTTGAGGTCGGGTTTGTTCGAAAGTGTTTGAACGAGGTTGCCGTTGGGCGCATGTGTTCTGCCGGAATTCGGAATACGTAGTGGTATTTATTATTCTTAGGCACTGTGCTGCAAGCAACGTTGGTGCATCTGGAAAATTCATTCACCTGCCAGAATGTGTCCGGATCTATCCGAGACATTTTATAAGTTTGTGTCGAACTAAATACACCTTGATGTTGAAAATCATAACATGGTGTAGTAGTTAGTGGGTGTATCTGTAAAGATGTCCCTCCGCATTATAGACGAGGTGATTCGTAATCACGATGTGCACGTGGAGAAGCGGTATTATCATCTGTACAGAGACTACGAGAAGAGACATCTTCGTTGGAAACACGACAAGCAGGACGGTATACAATACCAAGAACCAACGCCTCCGGATAGACATGTGTTGGAGACGCAAGAGACAATACCGTTAAACCTTACACTCCTAAAGGCGTTGCGTTCACAAGGTGTAGCGACAACTATGGATATGTGAAATGTCCAACGAGTTAACGTACGAACCGGATACGCATGAGGTAAACCGTATGTCTGAGAGTGATTTTGCGGACTACGTGATTCCGCGCATCGCAAGGGATGATAGGTGGACGCGTCAAGTGACGAGGGACGCAAATGGTACGGTGATAAAAATTATATGTATACTTAAACAATAAGTTTGTTAAATTTTGTATTGTTATGTTCAAACGTGACAAAGTTGGCGCCCTGCAGTGCCGACTGCAGTGACCCCTCCATGGTTTTTCCGTCTACTCTTGTCAGCAGGTGCCCGGGTGCGATCCTCTGCACGTTCCACTCCGGGCACAGCGCGTCCACGGCTACGACGACTCCCACTACGCGGTCGTTCATGGGCGACTTCAGGTACTCGGGGTACGATGCGGCTGCCATTGCGGCGTTCATCTGCACGACCGTGATGCCTCCTATCTTGAAGCTAACTTGGGGTTCGAACGGGTTGAGACCCGGCGAGTGAATTCTTGGCGGCTTTGTCAGGCGGGTGAACACGTAGGGGACGTCTTTCACGCTCTTGTCCGTCTGACCGATGTTGAGCATGACTCTCTTGTCCGGATTGTTCTTGAATGCGGTAAAGTACGGCTGCCTGTTGTCTAAAAAGTTTCCAAAGTTGTCTAGCTGCCTGCCGTTGATTCCTACGAGCAGCTGCCCCTCCTTGAGGGGCTCGTGCGCCTGAACGTCCGTAACGAGGACACCCTCTCGCCCGTACGTTTCCGTCAGCCTGTCCATGATGGGCACCGTGGCGGAAACCTTGAAGTGCTCGTTGAAGACGATCCTGTCCGGCACGACGTTGGTGGGGATGTTGTTTGACAAACATACTTGCGTATTACACGCTACCCAACCGTTTTCCCGGAGCTCGTGGAGCCTGTCCGGGTCCTCCTCTAGGTGGCAGAGCACGCGCTGCAGCAGGTTGTGGCTTTCGGGTTTGTCAAGACAGTGCTTGCTGAACCAGTCCGCGAACGTCACCGAAACGTTGTTCTGCTTGACCCCACCACACTTGTGCGCCTCAAAGCTGCGCGCGATCTCTGCCGGAGGTGTTGTTACACAGTACAATGACATGAGTTGTCGGAAGGCTTCAGGGGAGAATTCCGGGTGGGATAGCTCGGGGTGAAGGTAGGGGATCAGAGATTTCACGGTGCTGAACGGTTTCGCAACGGAGACGGTGGATCCTGGCTTGATGATTGCGGTGTTTATGCCCAGAAGCTTACCCTTGCTGTCCAGAAGGGCTCCCCCGCTGGACCCGGGGTTGATGAGCGCGTCGTGGTAGTAGACAACGTTGTTCTTCATGATTTCGAGCGCGGTGATGGACCCTTTCGTGATGGTCTGGTGGGAAGTACCAAGAGGGAACCCTACTGCGGTGACCTTCGTGATATGATCGCTTAGTGTGGGGGACGCTATGTTGGAACCCTCGACGAGCGTGACGACGCGCTGTTTCCCCGTCATGGGGTCAAGGTTGGCAAGCTCGAACTCTGGCTGGGACATGGACACGTGTAGAAAGGCAAGGTCGTGTTCTGGGCACACTTTGAGCACGGACGCAGGGAAGGGAATCTCCGAGTGGTGAAAGTTAAGCATGACTGCCTTTTGCTCCTGTACGACGTGGTGGTTGGTCACTGCGACGATGCTGTTGGGATAGATGTCTTTGATCGCGTCGGTGGCTTCCTGAGAGAATACCGCGGAGCCTGCCTCCAGACCGGCGACCTGTCCTCCGACACTTTTCGTGTTGAACACGCGCACGACACCGTTGATCTTCTGTGGCATTTACATGAAAAAGGGTATTATATATAATGCAAAAATTAGATGAAGAATGTTTCGGAAGGGTAATATGAAGGTCTACTTTGACTCGAAGAGCATTGTGCGTGCGCTTATACGAAATATTCGCAGTTCCGAGAGAGTGTACGGCTGCATCGCGTGGGTGACGCACCCTAAGCTGCTGGACGAGTTCGAGAAGATCCCCACGGAACTTATCATGACCCGGCACCGCGCGAACAAGTGGAAGCGGCACATAAAGGTCAAGTTTCTAGGTTCCGGGCGCGGTAGGAAGAAGAAGCTGATGCATCACAAGTTCTGCGTGGGGTTCCGCGGAAAGGAGCCTGCGTGGGTCGCGACGGGTAGCTTTAACTTTACAAAGAGTGCTGTTAGACACCATGAGAACTGTATGTTCATTGAGGACCCGGACACTGCGGCAGCCTTCTACGAGGAGTTTTGTAAATTGAAGAAATTATAATGGTGTAGTACTCTATACTTAATGTGACAAAAATGCCTGGATCGTGTGTGGTTATCGAGTCCCACAAGAATGGTGTTCAGGGTACTATTATGTACCCGGGAGATCGTGGAGTGTGGGAATCTGAAGAAGATCGGAAAGCATACTGCGCTCTTTTTCAAGGCAAGGCACCGTTTTTACCGTACGCGGAAGTCGGTAGAAACTACGGTGAACGCAAATGTTCCGAGGAGGAGGTGCATGCTGCGTGTGTAGAGCATATGGAGAACAAGTTTTCGCTTCCGAAAGACCTAACTACATTTTGGGAGGCAGACGAACTTGCCCAAAAAAAGCTCAATTTCCCGATTGCAATCGTGCGCGAGAAGGCAGAGGCGGGAGAGGATCCTAAAACAACGGCGATCCGTGGGTTATGGGAGGAAACAGGGATGCGCGTGGACCCGGGAGAGCTTATTTTATGGAAGGTTGTTAAGTCGTCTCATGTGTACTATCTTAAGGTCAGCCTTCAACGGGCGAAGGACGCTTGGATTGTGCATCAGGCAGAGAGACTCACTCTGACAGACTGGGGGCGATGTCCGCATTCGGGTGTGCTAGACTATCTAGGCGTACCTCGCGCAGTCAAAAGCGCGTACTGCGAAACCCACGGCGGACCCATCTTTGTTAAAAATCTGGAGGAACACAACGTTGAGGAGATTACGCTGAGTATTCTCAAAAACTAGCTCTGCACATTGGGCAGGTCTTTTTCCACTTTGCAAGACACCTCTTGTGAAAAATATGTCCGCAGTTGAGCTGGAAATCAGCACTCTCGTAGCATATTGCGCACGTGGTGTCTATTTCCTGAAACTCGTCGTCCACGTATACCTTGTAGTGATCGAACGCCGGGAAGCGCGCGTGAATGAGGTCTTGCACGCGTTGCGGAAACGTAGATCTGTCGAGCGTTTGAATGAGTTTTAATACAGTATCTTTTTGTCTTCCGGTTGGGAACCAAAGTAACATTATATATATTATGGTTCTATTTATATTTAATATAATTGTACAAATGTGCGATTCTTTCATCTGCACGGACGAGAACTTGAACATCTCGCTAAACGCAGACAGTATTGGCGTTGGTTGGTTTATATCTGCGTACATTATATTCCGTTTTATAGAGCATTTTTTAGGAGCGTACTACTGGCAGCATAACCGTGAACTTCTTCAAATAGGTCCTAAAAAACGTTTTTCCGCATCCGCATGTTGTCCTCCTACGGGTGTATACCGTCAGATGTGGTATCAATTCAGCAGGTCTTTTTTTGCCGTCTTAACTTTTCTGCTGATTTTGGAGAAGAACTGGATCATGTTTATATTTCTCATCGTCTTTGACGTTTTGTTTGTCCCAATCCGATTCTGGATTCAAAAGGAGGATAAAAAATATACCTCTGTCAAGCATGAGCTGTACACGATGTTCATGAACATAGATCACGATGAAGAAGACGAGTTATACCAGAAACTGGTAGAGTATCTTAATAAAATGAATAAAGAACAACTTCCCGTTGCATATGCCACCGTCGCCGGTCAGAAGAAGTACAGAGATATGTCATTCTAATTTGGACCTGCACATGGGGCACGTGAACGGGTTTTCGTCTAGTTTACATCTGTACTTCCACCGCGTGAGGCACATTCTGTGCATCGTCTTCCCACACGCGGTGCACGTAGAGGCTTCGTTTTGAATGACCCCTAGACATATGGCGCACTCGTCTCCGAGCAAAACTTTTCGGTGTACGACGCGCTTGCGTCTCCACGGGTAGCACATTAGATGAATGGAGGCGACTTAAATATCCATGACGCTGGTTGGATCTTGCCACATGGATCTCACGAGAGCTTCGTGCGCGTCCGTAGGTTCTAGTCTGTACATCTCCATTACTATGACGAGCAGAGCGACGGGGCGATGCACTTGGGGTGCGCGCATGAGACTGCCGAAAAAGTCACCGTCGCAAGCACGTCTCGCGCTGAGATAAATTTCAGACGGAAGACCTGATGTTCGCACTTCTTGCCAATCGATCATATTTAAAAAGGTTCAACGCATATAAATATGAAGCGAAAACGCAGCGATAGTTTACTGCAGCACGCAAAGCGATTTAAAAACCGTTTCGGGAAGCTGCACACGAACATCAGCAAGCTTGAGGCGCTCGTGGGGATGCCGGACGTGAAGAAGAAGGCGTTGGGGCAGCTAAAGTACCTACTGGTGAACGACGGAAAAACGGACAACCATTTTCTCCACACGTGTATATGCGGACCTCCCGGTTGCGGTAAAACAACGTTAGCGCGTGCGCTGTTTGAGCTGTGGAGCTCTTTGAAGGTGTTCTCCGAGGGAGCACGCTTCAATATCGTGCACCGCAGCGATTTGATCGCGCCGTACATGGGTCAGACTGCAGGTAGGACGCGCAAGGCTTTGCACAAGCACAAGGGTGGTTGTATCTTCATCGACGAGTTCTACACTCTCGTGAACGGAGATCGCGACTCGTACGGAGAGGAGGCGTTGGGAGAGCTGAACACGTTCATGTCCGAGAATCCGGACACCGTAGTCATCGTTGCTGGTTACAAGAAGGAGGTGCAGCATGTATTCGACGTGCAGCCCGGGCTTAAAAGACGTTTCGCGTGGCAGTTCGACATACCAAAGTATACTGGCACGCAGTTGTTTGACATATTCAAACTCCAGCTCAGTGAGTTTGGTTGGGACGTCGAGGATAGGGCAAGGGAGTTGTTCAACAAAAAGTTCAGTAACGCTGGGGGGGATACGCTGAATATTGGGCTGAAGGCGAAGATACAGTACGCTGAAAGACACTGGCTGCGCGGAGGAGATAAAGTTTTACTGTACGAAGATGTAAAGCAGGCAATTGATAATCATTTTTGCCACCAGGAAACAATTCCGGATTTGTACATTTAAAAGTACGACTTGTAAGACTTTCCTCCGTATATCGTTGGAAGCCAGTTTTGCACGATTTCCGTGGAAATCGCACTCAGGTCCTGCACAGGTAGATTGAAGGCGGTCAGGAACTGCTTCATCAAGGATACAGAGTCTCCAGCGACCTGCACGCGCTGGACGAAATGCATGATGAGCTGCTCGACAGAACGAATACCGGAGTTCACAAACTCGTTCTCGCACGCCGCGCCGACCCAGCGTACGTTTTGAAGAGGCGTGACGTACCTCGGGTACATGTAGAGCCCCTTCGGTGGGATTTTTTGAAGTATCTCGCGTAGTCCGAGAGCGTCCGGCAGTGCGTTGTGCGTCTCCTTAAATGGCTTCTTCATGACGTGCAGGTACACGTCTGCGAGTCTGTAGGACGGCAGTGTCAGGTTGGAGCGAAGGAAAAGCAACGAGTCGTAAAAATACCAAGCGGGAAGCTGTACTTGGTGGCGCCTGCACTCTAGCTCTAACACGAGCTTGTCGCTTTTAAAGTTGTTGTGGCTTATGAGCACGGCTTGCTGTCCCATCCAGTTTACAAACTGCCGGAAACCTATATCAAACGGCACTGCGTTGGATTTGGCTAGAAACGCGTCTGTTACGTGGACGCACCCGCTGTGTGTTTTCTTGTTTGTAGGAACGTTGAGTATGATCTCGAATGTAGATCCGTCAGGTTTAACGGCACCAATATTCCATATATGACAGTCTGAAATATCCTTTTGTAAATCGCCGACAAATTCAAAATCAACGTAGACGTGCTGGTATGGGGTTAAAGCTAAAGCCATTTTTAAAAATAAATATATCTATATGTACACCTTTATAATTAATATCCGTTACTATATGTTGACGTCGATGTCGATGATGACGTCGATGATGACGTCGATGATGACGTCGATGATGACGTCGATGACGTCGATGTTGACGTCGATGTTGGCGTCGATGTTGGCGTCGATGTTGGCGTCGATGTTGGTGTGTAACTCGATGTTGATGTGGACGTCGATGTTGGCACTTCGCTTCCGTACGCGGCATACTGTAGCTGAGCGACAGTTGTGTTGCACTCGAGATTGAGAAAATTATTGATGTAGAAATCTGAATACCCTTCTCTTGTACACTTTTCGTCGTATCCTTGTAGTGTGTAGGCGTCTTTATAAAAATTATAATCTCCAAACCAGTCCTCATATTCTAGCAACACATGATTTTCGTAACGTATTCCCGTCCACGTGTTTGACGCGTACACGCATGCAGTCCAGTTCTGAAACTGTTTTTTTTCCTCTTGTGAACTAAATGGTTGGTCCGTATACTCTTCGCCGCACCACTCTAGCTCCCCCCAGCGCATACCGTCTGGGCGAGGATCCACGACTCTGCGTCTCTCCCACCAATAGTTCAGATTTTCTGCGTACTTGCAGGAACCCTCTTTTGTGTAGGGATTGTTGTTCTGGTCGATATGCGAGTAAACCTGCCACTGAGCATTAGGATTCATTGGGCAGCGCTTGCAGCGTTTCTGACCCACTTCGTCCTGATACTGATTACAGTATATACATCCGGGTTTTAATGAACTGGGGTACGTAGATCCACATGTAAGACAGTCTTGTGTCAAACCTTGCTTTTTCATAATATTACCGTTGTGAGGAAAGTATGCCTCACGCGCCTTTCCAATTGGACACTCCATGCAAGTCGTCTGAGCCTCATCTGGTTGGTATTTGCCATCGTCACAGTTTGTGCACTGTGTCTGACCCTCTTTGGACTGGTATGTACCAGCTTGACACGCGTTGCAAACCGTTGTTCCCCGAAGACCGTAGTATCCTCGAGGACACGCAGTGCATTCGTTATTTGAATCAAACCACCCAAGTGGACAATTGATGCACACTTCCCCCGGATCTACGTAGACGAGTTTTGGTGAATAGACGCCATGTGCGTGTTTCATCCCTTGCGTTAGAAATACGCTTTTCTGTTGTATAAAATGTCGTTCACCCGTACACTGGGAGCACGATGTCGTGTCTGCAATGCTGGCTGGTGGACACGTGGAAGTTGTTCCGCTACCCTTTGGACCGCCTTCTGAGCAAAAGTTTGTGCAAGTCTTACAACTGTCTTTCCCAACGCTGTCTTGAAAGTATCCTTCCGGACATTTGTCGCACGAAATACGTCCCTCCTCGCTTTGATAGTATCCTCTTGGACACTGTGGACATTCATACTGGCAGCTCCCGGCGTTAAACGACCCTGTAGGACACATAACCTTTTCGTGGTTCAGAATGAATGTACCCGCGCACGAACAACCGGGTCTTAATTTAAAAGACTTGTAACCTTCTATATCTAATGTTGCGGATTCCGAATTTACGTCGGATTGACTTGAGCATACGCACTCCCCTGTTTTAGGACCGGTTGTCATCATTGTAATTATATCTGCATCGTTATTGATTAACCATTCGGGGTTATGGTGAATGGACCCTCTTAATTCAATAGGTATATAGTAGTTATTCCAAGTATTAGTATATCGATTACATGTCTTAGGATCCGTAGTACTGCAGTAGCAATTCGTATTAGATGTACCGCCAAAAATAAATCCTTTGTGGTTGGGGTTGGACATACAATGAAGGGCACATCCCTCGAATGACAATCCACTTCTTTCTGCCAAATACCCAGAAGTTATGCACTGCCCAGTGCGAACAAGAACTGGTAATTCATCAGTAACAGTGCGACTTATAAATATTTTATCTCGGCAAGATTTCGCACAATATTGCAGTTTGTCACTAAGCGTGTCTCCGGGTATGTCTGACCCTCCATAAGTAATGGATCGTCTAGATCCTATGCTGAACGTAGTTTCCATCTCCGCCAAGGCGATGTCGTCACCACATCCGCACGAATCGGACGTGATACCTCCGTACTCGGAGTAAGACTCGTAGTTGCACACGAAGGGATTCTTATGTTCGCGTTTATAAAAGAGCGATTTATCCCAAGTTGGAACGAATTCTCCTGTATACACTGTGAATAGGGACGATGTCTCCTGAACCTTGATAGGAAGCTCATTTTCAGACGCGTAGCACCTACATTTTGGGGTTTCTTCGTCCCATATAGTTTCCATCAGTCGAAGTTCCCCGGTATAGTTTCCTACTTTCACAATGTTACGGTCCATTTTGTAGGTCTTCCACGTCGGATGTCTGTATATTGCAATGTTCGTGTAAGACGATCCAAACCGTACGCTGGAGCCTGCAACGGGACAAATGACTTCTTTAACTTCATTATGAGTTACCATCGGGTCCGCTGTTATAGCCATATTCCATGACAACCCGCCCGGGCACGACTGACACGTGTCTGACTCCCAGATCCCGGGTTGTAGTACATACCGTTGTCCGCGTATCTCCAGCCAGCTCAAAGTGTCATCATTTCCGTATGGGTAATTCACGCTGTTATCAATAGAACATGAATATGGCTCATTCCTACAGAGACATGAGTTGACTCCCCATGATTTGTAAAAAAACTCAGATGATCCCTGACATGCATTCATGCAATCACTCAAGCTTTCTATTGTATACCCACCAGGTGTAATGTGTGTGCCCTGCCCTGACTGTGGTTCTATATAGATGTTTTCTTCTCTAAAGTTTTGCCAACATCGTAGATAACGTCCCCATGATTCTAATTCTAAACCCCACCCTGAGCCTTTTGTAGTTCTCTCAAATTCGAAAAAAAACCCTCCCTTATTATATTTATTAAAAAAATCTCTCATATTCCATGTCCACCCTTCATGGGGGGGTTCCTGTACTGGGGCGACAACTGAATAAGAACCATCAGGGGTGAATGTGTATGACGGATTATTGCACTTTCCAATACACTCTGTAGTACATCCATAAAATTCGTCGTCCCAGACTTTTACAGAGATGTCAGTATCTTGTTCATTTGCTACATCCATTGTAAAGCGTTTTAAATGTACAACCTCAGGAAAGATATATTCGGTGCCGGATATACTAAATTCAGAGACTTGTATTTCGTCGGGTTCCGATCCTTGTAGAGAAGTACACTCGTCGTAGCTGAACCGGCACTTATTCAGCGCTATTGAAACAGAGTAAGCCGTACACCCTCTGCGCACACACTCTTGCTCGCACTCCTCTTGTCCAATAGGATGTCCTCTCGACGCTCCGTTATCTGTTGTATACTTCCAGTCCATTCCAAGAAGACGATTACGTGGTTTCTGGCATTTATTCACACCGTCTTCCTCTACAAGTTCACCATCTGGACAGTTGACCCCCATTTCGTTCACTACTCCGCCTGCACAGTATCCATTGCCGACAAAGGTCGCGTGCAGGGCTGGGTCACGAGATTTTTCCGGTGTGAGAATATTTTTCATTTCCGCTTTCCGGCGACATAAACAGTTAAATCCATCTTCTCCACATTCACGTTCGCGTTGCATGTCTGTATATGGTGTCTTATAAAAAACGTCGCCGTCTTTGATAGTACAAAACGGTACTGTAGGTATGTCGTAATTTTCATATGTATCATAGTCAGTTATATCAATACCATTTCGATTACAATGATCTGTGTCATGTGACAAACAGTAACAGCGACCACTATCCCTAACATAGAATGATCGTGATATGTGTTCGTCGAAAAAATTTATTTCTTCCACCTCAATAGTCTTGTAACGTTTTTTTTCATTTTTAAGATAAATAACGGAAACTATGTATTCATCCGTCGTTTCGAACTGATCCAAATTACATGTCTCACCGTCTCGAACGCAATAACATTCCGCATATGAAGACCCAAAAATACGCGGTTTTTTTATATAAAACACGTACCCGTAGGTATGATATTGTGAGATTTTACACAAATTTCTACAATCTATATGATTAACAACATACTCAGGGGTCGATATCATATTAGTACATCTTTTGGGATTCTCGGTAGAATCATGGAATAACAAATAATCGTCTTCTTCAAGTTGACACTGTTCTGGATCCTGCGAATTGCATATGCACTCGGTTCCATGGTATGTGAATCCCGGGTCATTCACACAACTTTCGGCACAGGCTTCTAAGGTAGACTGTGTACTAGTTGAGACACTACCACCCGTACACGCTTTATAACCTAAATACTCATATGGAGGAGGTGCACCATATGGATCATCAAGTACAAATGGAGTACCGTCTTTATTTTGATAATTTTCAAGGCATGACAGATAACAGTTATATTGTACAGACGGTGAATTGTCAACTGGAGTGCTTCCTTCAGTTGCTTCGTCTAGACAACCGCCACACGTCCCACTGAATGTCCGTGCCGAACGAAGAGTATCGTCTTGACAGTATTTTCCTCTTCCGAATGTGGATATTTTAAATTTGTTCACCTCGTCTACAATCGTCCCAGTACTTGAAAACGCGTCTTTACACTCCTCGATGGTGTCGATATAATGTCCGTCGTCCGTGCAGTATCCGGATGATTTTATATAATAGTTAGACATGTCTAATTCAGATGCTCCGCAAAAACCAGAACACTTGTCTGTGAGTTCATTGTAACTGACGGGTTCGTCAAACGATATTTCGTAGTATGTATACTCTCCTTGAATGTTATCCACGTCTACGGTAGCTTGACGCTGATACTCTTTGGACTGGTATAGTGGAGCAAGGTCGAATGATATAATATCATCCTGCGTTGTGCTTAGATATGTATTGTCTTTGAATTCGTAAAAGTCCCATGGTATCAGATCAGTCAGACATCTTTGAGTATTATGCGTCGGACATTGATCACCTGTAGTGGCTGCCCCAGTTGGGCAGGTGCATACTTTTAACTCGCAAACACGGTTTCGTTGGGAAGTTGGAGATACCGCTTCGTACTCGTGACTCCCACATACAGTCCATATATTGCACGATGGTGCGTACGTTCCGGGATAGCAAGGGCAATCCCCGTTGTCGTCCTTTATATGGTGCATAATTGGTGCGCTGCAAGTGATAGGTGAGTGAGGCACTTCGAATCCATATGCCCATCTATAAAAAGAATGGATAAAATTGGATGGTACATTCTTATAATCCGAATAATCTGGCGATGAAGATATTGCATTTAAAGCGTCCCTGTGTACGCATTTGCAGATTGGGTAATATTTCCAAGAGGTATAGTAACCGCTACTATCCACAAGAATCTCTACAGCAAATGCAAAATAATCACGGGAACCCCCATTATATTCTTCATATATCCATCCAACTGGTCCGCCAAAACTTTCGTCGCTCAACGATGGTGGGTTTTTGCACCTATCTGCGCATTTGTCCTCCATTGCCGATGTTATGTAATATCCCTCCATACCCGCATAGGATTGAGTTGGCGTATTCAGATAAGTCCATTCCCCAATATAATCGTGCCAAAACATCCCATGCTCTGGAAGTTGTCCGTTACGGCGATTACATGTAGAAACTGAGTACGCGTGTTGGACGCTTATCAAAAGTACAAGTAAAATGAGCATTTGTGTACAAAATATATTCATTTATAGGTTCTTTTTGAGTATTTTATATAACATAAAATGTATTTTTTATACAAGCATCTGGAGCATCTTGGTTTGGTACGTAGTCGTAGCACAAACATTCGGATGTTTCTTTGTTGTGTGCAAAGTACTTTGTAACCCGCCCTTCTGCGAAAAAATTAAGATTATTCATTACGTCGTCTTGCGTGCCAGACCACCCCGGAGACGGAAGTCCGTCGATACAGCTTTGCATACAATGTGCTGCTGTTAAATGGATTCCAACGGATATAATATGTCCAGTACAGTCCTCGTCTGGTATATTAAAACGCCAAGGTTCTTGGATTTGCTTTGCCGTTTTTGGGTCGTTCTTCCCATATCTGCCCTGACTGTCCGTAAAACATCTGACTTCGTTAGACGTGATAAGCATTCGTTTCATAGAATATCCGCCGCGGGAAAGTCCCTGACATGATCTGGCAGCACAGCGTATCCAGTCTTCGTACGTTGCGAAGAGATCTTTCTTACAGTGTACCGTAGTGATTTCATGCATTAGTTTAATAGATGTTTTTATTTCCTCGTCGCCTCCCCACGAGTGTATTGGATACTCAATTGTCTTCTGACTTTCGAAGAGTGATCCCATGACCATAGGACGTGATTTCGTGTCCCATGTGTACAAGTGAGACTTTCCAACGTTCATAACACGATTTATTTGTAAAGCGTCCACCTCTAAACATCCCATCGGTGCGGAAATAATTCGAAATGTTTTTCCACCATTAATAAATGACGAACACTCTGAATTTGGAATCATTTGTTCATAATGATTACATATGCACTCCCCATTTTCTATAATGGTAAACCCATGAATTTTTTGGTTCGTGTAAGTTCCACTCGTAGGTGCATACTTGCCAATACACGCTTCGAAACAGTAGCGTTCCTGATCTTCATGACTAATACCGGGGTTGTTTGTGTCGTACACAGTAATACCACTATTTCCACAGTACCCCTGCATACTGTACTCGTAGTCGTACAAAAAGTCTACGGAAGGTGCGTTCGAACAGTCGTCCGCGGGACCAATGACGCGCATTTCAGAAGCGTCCATAGCATAGTTCAGGACACTCTGTGATTTAGTTTGTGGAGAGCTTGACTCGTTCTGCGAGATGCCCTCGTGAGGGTTACATAGATCGTGAAATGCTGATTTGTAGTAGTCCGTGTCTGGCATAGGGGAAAGTGACTGAAATGGTGTGTAACTAGAGTATTTAGTTGACGCGTATACTGTTCCAACCGGACAACAACCTTCTGTGTCGCTCATCCTTTCGTCTGTGCACCTGCACGACTCTCCGTCTGGTGCCTCCGTGCCGCTAAGAATACAAGTCATCCGTGGATCGAGACATAAATTACCGGCAAAACCATACTCGCACGAGCAGTCTGAGCGAACATAGTTACCTATGACCTCGCTCGATGTTTCCGCTTGACAAATATAGTCCATCGTATTGAGAGTGTATTTGTCATAAAAGGGGAACACGTCCGCGTAAGGTACACACGTTGTATCCGAAAATGTACAGTGGCACTCCCCATCCTCCGGGCTTCCTACTGTCCGTTTCATCCAAGAACCGTCAGAAATAGAAGTTCCCCACTGGTAAAGAGATGTGGAGGATGCGTCTGATCGGGTACGACAAGCTTCAGCACACTCGTCTGCTTCACTTGCCGTAGATAACCCGGGATTGTACGTACCGTCATTAGCGTCGAATACTTTTACCATATGTCCAGAGCAGACGACGTCGGAGGCAGTGAGAGTGTAGGTAGGCGCTTTTGGAATGTTTTTACGGACAGTGATCGCCTCGGTCGCTACAAAAAGTAAAAAGATTAACATTATAAGAAAATTATATATCATTTATAGGGGTGGACAGTAATCGTCCGCATAACAAACAATGTCCTTCACGCGTAAATTAATTGGTATTTGTACAACGTTAGTAAGTAAAGTAACTAACTGACCACTGATGCCCCTACCGGGTGGATTTGTGGTGTACGTTTGCATGTGTTGGTTGTCTGGGGGCGCGTCTGCTTCTATCCAAAGAAGTCCGTTTGAGGTGCAACTCTCCTCCGTACCATATTTATTACACCAACATTTATTCTGTGTAGATGCCTCTTGGCGCACAGTACACCCAAGTCCAAAATTACAATTAGAATCAAAGTAATCCCCGAAAGAGTACTGGATACTGTCAAACTGTGCGTATAGTGCCCCTTCATTCGTTGGTAGAACTCCATTGATAATACATACCTTTACACACTCTTCTACAGTGCTTGCTTCGTAATGCTGGTGTGTGTTCAGAAACCCGTCGGTGACGCCGAATAATTCATGATCCACGCATGCAAAACTTGACTCTCCGGAACTTGATTCAACGACTAGTTGAGTGTCTTCAATTTTATAATACTGTTGTTCATTGAATATTAAAGGTGTCAATGCTGCTGCATTTGAGATACCGGACTGTGGTACATAAATATACTCTTTTGAGACGAATTCGTCTGAGTCGAATCTGCAAAAACGCTCGTAGTCCTCCTTATGAGTCGTGATTTCAAACGAGAATGAGCGCTGTATTTTGTTTAATATATCATTCTTGTACACGCATTGCGTTCCACAGCTTGTGCCACTTCCTGTGTTGAACATGAAGACACCGTCTACCTCGAGGCATCCCGGTGCGTACTCGTCCAAGTGAACGCGCTGAACGCGCTGAAGTCTGTTAGTCATATTGTACAGTGATGATATTGCAATAATACACTCTTTCGCGTCCGTGATACGTATACCCGAAAAGCTATACTGTTTGTCCATAAGCTCCAAGCTGGTAATGCATTCCTCAACTACCTCTTCGGTTTCAAACTCGACGTTTTTCGTCAAATACATTGTCGAACCAACACGCGTGCAGCCGCCCTCTGCGGTTTGGAAAACATCTTCCGCCCATGAGTTCCCCATGTAGGCAGACGCTTCACGGCACTCTGATGCGCTCAGTACTTCGTTGAATCCGTTCGTAGAGCAGTCCGTGTTCGCGTACTTGATAGTACGCACGTATAATGGATCACCAAGGTTGTCTACGTGCACCATGACTTCACCGTCGTTGTTTCTTGGCGCAGTGTCAAACGTTACGCTGTCGTCTACAACGCCGCAAAAACATTGTGTTTGTGTGTCAACCTGCTTTCCGAGTCCCAGCAGGGATCCCCAGTTGCACGTTCCGTGTCCGTTACAGGGCATACTGTCCTCGTCCATGCCTCTACATACTTTGTTTCCTCGAGCACCGTAGTACCCGACAGCTGGCGTCCTGCAGTTATATCCGGTAAAGTGTCCCAAAGTGGCGTGCTCAAAGCATTTGCACGTACCACATACGACCCGGTAGTTTGGCAGAACCGCGCAGGGGATTTGAACGCTAGTACTCGGAATATCGATAAGCGGACTCTTTGCTTTTTCGCGTGTGCTGAGCACACTGTCATAGCAGGGCATGTGCGGCTCCTCAGATCCGTACGTTTTGCGATAGAGACTCCCAAAAATATAGTAGTCTTCCATACTTGCAATACGTTCCTCTTGGAGCTCTAAAACGTCTCCCTCCTTTTTTGCGTAGACTTGCCAGTCGTCGTCCGAGACCAGCGTCCCCACAATATCTCCGGACGAGTCTGTCCACGTGTTGCACTGTGAGACGTCGGCTTGCATGATGCACTGGCACTTTCGGTCTAAAAAGTTTATGTTGAAGCCCATATATGCCACGCATTTCGTCTCGCACGCCTGCGCAAATTCTTCGGGGGTGCTCGAGAAGACGAGTCTGTCCAGTGTATACCCCGGCATATCGCAGTACGCGTTGCCCAACCACATGAAGTATTCGCCCAAAGACACGTTGTAACGCTCGTAACGCATATCGCTAAGATCCCTGAACATGTAGTGAATGACGTCATCGATTTGTATAACTCTATCCTGTGCGAGATACCCTAACTCTTCTGGGCAACTATCCCAGCCTCGGATAGTGTCCGCAATCTTGTACGAGTCGTCTTTCTCAAAGTCGGCGTCCTGCTCTTCGCATGTCCCATGACCAGAACACGTAAGCGGTCCGGGCTCTAGCTCGCACTGAACGTGGCACTTATATCCCGCGAAGGACTGGTCGCAGTCGCAGTTTGCAGTAGACGCGCATACGCCATGTCCAGAACAGACGCTCTCCATATCCTGCATGTTGTAGCCCGGACAGAAATGACCGCAGTGTTTCCCTCTGTACGGGGTCTGAAGTAATGTCGGCGGCTCGTACTGGATGCCCAACGATGTCTGGCTAACGTCGAGTGTCTCCGCATAGTCACAGTAGCATGTTCCGGAGACGACGAACCCGCGACCGTTGCAGGGGATTTGATTTGTCGTGCCGCCCGCCTCGTGCTCGCAGTCGCCAACACGGTAAGAGGTGCCCCTCGCGAAGTGTTTGAGAGCGCGAATATGGCTGCACATGACCTCCTGTTTCCTCTCGAGATCCTTGAAACACCTGAGGTGCCTAGACTGTGAATCCCAAGCTTGAAGGATGACATCTTCGTCAAAGGCATATCGTATATCGTAGGACGACGTGAATGCGAACCGGTCAACCGGAACGTCGTTATCACAGTGCCCAGTACACACGCAGTGCGTATTGTTTAATCCGAAGGCGTCGGTGCCCACGCTGCTGCACGCCGCGGCACAGTACGTCATCCTCTCCGGAATGGATTTTCCTTCGACTGTAACAACAGATAAATCCTCACATGCGCCTTTACCGACGTACACGTACGGAAGAAGCATACCGTAGATGAAACTGGACATACTTGTATCTTCGTCGTCTTCGTCACATTCCGTATCTTCGCTGCAGACGCATTCTGAGACACCGTCTTTCACAATATGGTACACAGACTTGGTCGTACCACGCGTTTCTCCACCACCGCAACCGCAGCATTCCAGATTCGCATCGAACGACTTATGTGTTTCAAGGCAGAGTCTTTTATTGTTTAGGCGACACGCACCCCTATTAAACGAACCCCCTGACGCCTCGCATAATCCTGGTTGCAACGGGTTCGCACATGAAGGATCTTCGTATATCTCTCCGCATATGCAATCGCCGTTCGTACCGCATTCTTCTTCTATTTTGCAAAGTTTTTGCGTACACTCTTGCACCAGTTGACCAATCATATCACTGTGTGACTCGCATATATAAGTGTACACTTGCTCTACCATTGTGAACGTTTCCGAGCCCGTGTTCGGGATGGATACGACCGGGACTGCCGCCATACTCTCGTTCCATGTCAAATTTCCCGCAACAATCTTTAAAGGGTGACCAGAAAAGGTTTTCTTGACGGTAACTTCGCCACATGCTGTGCCTTCGACAGTGTAGGATCCAACGGCTCCAGTAAACGTAAGGCTGCTCTGTGATCCTGTAAATGAACACGTATCGTCCACTTCCTCCGAAATAATAGCCTTTGCAACATGACACTCGTCGCTGGTCAGCGTAGTGCACGTCGTCCCTACATAAAATGGCGTTTCTTGCACGGCTTTACACATCTTCATTGCAGGGTACCACTCGTTTCTTTCCTCAAATGTTTGGAAAGCAGGAGGGGAGGTCTCTCTGCACATGTCGAGTCTAGGAAATTCATCCCATATTGTAACGCCGAGTTGCGACGCAGTTACTATTGAATTTCCAAACCCATACTCTGCGAAGGTTATTTCCTCGCCAAGTTGACCCGTCAGCGTCTCAGGATTATTTTCATACACCGTGATCACATTTTGATTTACATCTAATTCGTTCATGCATTTAACCAGTTTCCCTATCATGGTAGGGTGTGACTCACATATATAGGTGTACACTGGTTCTGTCATTGTAAACGTCTCTGACCCTTCATTCTGGATGTTTACAACCGGGTCCGCTGCCATAGCCTGATTCCATGTCAAATCTCCTGCTACGATCTTCAAAGGGTGACCAGAGAACGTTTTCGCAACGGTAACCGTACCACATGCAGAGCCGTGTACAACATACGAATTTGTTCCGATGAATCCGGCGAATGTAACCGTAGTTTCTGAACTGGTTTGGCGATTCACAGTGTCTGCACTTTTTGATATGAGTCTATTTTGACTCCAATCTAGCGATACTAAGGTGTCTCCAGAATCTATTTGATATAGAATGGAGGGTTCCGTTCGGCATAGTAAATGATCAAACCCTGTCCTACATGTGTAACTACATTGACCGTCGTGTACAAAATTTTTTCCTTCTTCGCAACACAAATCTCCAACGTTGTGTTCCCCTGCGGCGCATACGCACGCGCACGATCCCCTAGTTCCGGTAGGATTGTTACACGGCTGCCCGTTACCCCCACTAAGACAACAGCTGCTCAGTGAGATAATATTTTCGGAATACGCTAATGTTGATCCACTTCGAGAAATATGGCTAAATGTTGGAGAACCATCGAGACAGGTGTTTTCGAATGTCGATGAAGTCCAAGCATTTCCAGAGAGCATGAGCGTGTCACCATATTTACATCTGATCTCCCAAGAGGCTTGGTTGGGGAAGACACCTGCGTTAGCCTTGGAGACAAACATTGAAGATAGTCCAGATATCTCTTCAGTTTGCTGGCTACCAGATATGAATGTGCTTCCATATATGGTACCACCAACGCTTAGACGGAACCCATACCAGGGACCACCTTCGGTATCTGCATTTATCGAACTGCTACTCTTCATGATCAGGATGACAGGACCCGCCGCGCTTAGTGAATAAGACTTAGTATTATGCCATACCGGCGGGTACCACGAATCCTTAAATGTGTACACGTGTATACTCCCAACATCAGTTGTGTATGACATTGTATTCCCATTGTCATTCAATGAAATGATACCATTCTCAGTAACTGAAATATCTTGTCCGATTTGAATATTAGAACGACGCACGCGGATGCCAGTACTTAAGACGCTCGCCAAAATCGTCCCATCTTTATTCAGTGACAGACTAGACGGAACCTCATCAATGTCTCCGTCGTGTACCCAATGTTTACAGACGCAATTCCCCACACCCCCACAATCGCTTACAGGACTATTGAAAAAGGAATTAAATTGGAAGTAATCTCCATCGGCTGTCAAACGCAAACATCCTGTATGAGAAGAAGACATCTCTACGCGAGTGTTCAAAAAACTATATCCCAGTTCCGCTGCAGCAGCCTCGCACTCCTCCGGGTTATTTATTGGCGAAGTACAATCACCGTTAGTCTTCACTTCATACATCATCTTGTACACGCTCGTTTTTGTATCTGACCCTACCGAGAGAACCTTTCCATCTCCACTCATAGACGCTGTGAGCCCTACTTCTTGGTAAGATTTCTGATATCTATATTGTACGTACTCTAACGGTTTGTATCGGCTCAACGTGTATACATACGCGTGTGTGTTGGAGACGACCAACACGACAGACCCATCGTTGTTCAATTCCACGTAGTTCCCTGCAGGGTTTTCAATAGGTATCTGCCTACGCGTTGGACCATCTTTTTTATATATAACCGTTCTATCACAAGTTGTGATGTATGAATAATAGATAGGTCCAAAACTTGGATCTTCTACAGTGCCACAGTTGTCACTTGCACAAGCGCAGTAGAGTTCATATACCCCGTTCCCTAACCCCGTCCCTTGTTTTGTGGAGAACCCTTTACCCGGACCGTATTCGGCAGAACATCTGTTCATACACTCTTGATTTCTATCAGGGTCATATAAGGGGTCGTCGTCTGGGAGGAGAGGCGGGTATGGAAGGTCATCACCATTTTCGTCTTTCAAATACACAGTGTTCGAACAGTATCCCTGAGATCTGTATCCGTACGCGCAATTAGCACCTCCCGGAGACCCAGTGATAGCTAAAACAGACCCATCCGCGTTCAAGCTTAAAGATACAGCGCCTAAAAATGGGATAGTTTGTTCTTCTTTCCATTCGTCCAAAAGTTCGTAGACAAAGACTTTATCAGGTCCTGCGATTGCAACAACATTTCCGCTCGTAGCTATTACTGCGTTTGGCTGTGATATTGAGTTTCCTATATTTGATCCCGCGCAGCCACACTCGTCCGCAAAATCTTCGCATTGCGAACACTGCTCTGTCCCATGCACTTCACATTCAAAACCACGCGCGGCTTTCCCCTGTGCGCACGTGCAGACTTTTGTTTTGCAAGAAACCCCATCAAGATAATAGTCTGCGTCGCACTGTGTGCACATAGTGGTGTCGTGCACAGGACAGTCTGTACCTATACCGGCTGTCCCTCCTGAGCAGGTGCACTGGTTTATTATACACTCAATTCCCTCCAAATGATACCCGGCGTCGCACGCCACACACTTAAAATCTCCGTGTGACGGGCAAACTGCTAACGTTGCAGCAGTTCCGTTCGAGCACAGGCACTGATTTGGCTCACAGTCGTCTTCACCGTGGTAGTATCCGGGAGGGCAGTTCTCGCAGTTGACGCCGAAGGAAAGTTCAGTACAAATGCACGAACAGTCTCCCCTAGTTCCATCCGGTGTACCGTAAACGCACGGGGCTCCGTTAGCGCCTCGAACACAGCAACTGTTTAGCGATATAACATCCACACTGGTATCCGTTACGGCGAACATGTTTCCGCCCAGTTGTCCTAGGCTTATGTCTCGATATTCGGAAAAGTCCGCCATAAGCTGCCAGCTATCCGAATACGAATACACCTGAACGGACGAACCTGCCACTGATAAAATAGTCCCATCCTCAGTCAGCGAAGGTTTGGATGGGGACCCCGGACCCACAACGTCCGTCTTAGTCCATGCATCCGAATACTTGTACACGCTCACTATAGAATTTTCATCGTTTCCTACCGCTAAGGTTGATCCATCTACGCTCAATGCCAAATGACGTCCAAACCCTTTCGCTCCATTCATAGTATCGTCTAGGGTCCATCCGGACGCATGCCTGTACACGTTCACGTACCCGGGGGTATCTACCCGAGGTGCTGCAACAGCGAGAAGAGTTCCATCTCCACTGATGGCTAACTCTTCACCAAAATCACTATCTTGGATCTCTGCTGTTTCAACCCATTCGTTGGAATACTCGTAAACGTTCACCGCCCCGGCTGTACCCACCGCTAAAATAGTCCCATCGTTGTTGAGACCCAGAGACTTTACGTTGCCCTCCGCTGTGATCACCTTTTCTGTCCACCCCTTGCACACGCACTGTGAATGTTCAGTACATGGTCTATCTTTATAATATATGTAAGCATTATCCTCATCAAGCCTGCCAAATGTCACCCCGTTAAAAAAATACCCCAAAGAAGAAAAACAATATTCATAATAAGGCTCTTCTGTTGTATAGCTGTCATAAACTTGGAAAGCAGTGCTGCCCGCCCTGATGTGAAGAGCCGCGGCGGCTTTGCACTCTTCGATAGTGGTGACCATCCGAGAGGGGTACTCGCATTCTTTAGAATTAATACCCTTCCAGCCCATACTTTCAGGAGCCTTTACGAAGAAATTGTACTTATATACGGTCACGCTATTTGAATGTCCGACAGCCAACGTATATCCATCAGCGCTTAAAGTAAAAGACGTGTAGTCAATCTCTAAATCATAAATCTGCGTCCAAACGGTTGAGTTGTGATATATATCTGCGTACTCGTATACGTATATATGAGTACCTAGTCCGATTGCAACAACATTTCCGTTGGCGCCTGTCCGCGTCAGTGAATACGCAGTTGTTGCTGTAAGATCATACAAAGGTACAGGTATTAATGTATGTATAGTCCCGCCTGCACACCCACATGAATCCGAAAAAAGTGGAGGGTTCACACCCGTTATAATTGTACCTGTTCCGTCTGTTTCCCCAGAGCAGGATTGACACTGGATTGAATCAGGAAGAATACATGAGTTATCGTCAAGAACTGCAAGGTTATTAAAGTTACATCCTAGAGGGTTTGTACAACCTAATATGGACCCGACCAAGGTATGACATCGTGACCCATCCCAATAACACTGTTTGTCTGCAAGTTCGTATTCGTCTTCACATACCTCCCTACTATCATATACCTCACAATTGTGATATTCATATGTAAATCCGTAGTCACCACCAGATGTACTTATTACATTATCATATTCGTTATCCGCTGTTGCACAGCCCGGGCGTAAGTATAGGGTGCTGTAAGAGTTCTCGTTTCCTGGTCCCGGAACAAATGGTGGGTAGCATACGCATTTCTGATTTGAGAAATAGAAGGTATTCTTATGAAAAATTTGGCGAGGGTGAGTCACGGCGGCTAATTCTTCAGCTGTAACATAAGGTTTAAAACCCATCAACATTTCCGTTGTAGCTCCCTGACATTCATAACTGTATGATGTATAACCAGATCTTGAATCCGCTTTTACGCAGGGTTTTAGACGTTTCGCACAACGGCATCTTCTTTCGGTATACCCATTCGAATTCAGAGTAAACGAACCCCCTTTTTCATGCTGAAAATCAAAGCACCTGTTCCTGCACTCTATGATTGGGTCATCGTCATATCGATCGTCGAACGGGTTGAGCCTTGGTGGGTACGCTCCCAACCCATTGTAATTGTCGTCCCACATTTCCTCAAGATATTCCGTACATCGCCCAGTCCAAAGTTCTTTCGTTATACACCGTGGAAATTCCAGACCCCGGTAGTCCTTGCAAGTGTTGAAACAATTCATGAAAGTTATATCAACAGTCATGAAATTAGTAACATCATGGGGATTACAACTGTTATAATCCCCCTGTTGAACGTGCCTTTCTTTCCAACCATTTTGTACACACGATGTTTTGTCAGGCGTTGAAAACCCAGAACAAGACTTACACGTAGACTGACCAACTTGGTCTTGGTATGTACTATCAGGGCAATACTCGCAAAGAATTCCAGATGAAATCTTGCCCGCCTCACACTGGTCGCATGAAGTCTTGTCTGCGGATGGTTCCGTACCCGCGGCGCACGGCGAGCATACTTCCCCTGTGCTAATCTCCCCTGCCGCACATTCCTCACACTCTGCCTGACCCAATTGGTCCTGAGCCCAACCATTTGGACATGCCTCACAACTGTTATCTGATGAAAACCTTCCCGCAGCACACGCAGTGCACGGCGAGCCAGAATAACCGCTGATACACTCGCAATCTAATTTATTAGACAATGGTATCATGTTTGTAGGACACGTCTTGCACGAGCTCTGACCTAACTGATCCTGATACCAACCGTTTGGACAGACTTTACACTCTGTCTGAGCGGATTGATCTTGGTATGTCGTGGGTAGACACTCTTTACAGGGCGAGCCAGCGGTGCCGGCAATACACACGCCCTGTTCACACACCCCTCCTGAATATACGTTATGCGCAGGGCAGAAACTAGTCATTGAACATGTGGAGCAATAATTCACTATATCACCGGGGTTTGACATCCTCTGTATTAAATCACCATTATCATACTCGCCGTCGTGTTGTTCAATCAATGGGTTGTCTAAATAATATTGACATTGGAATGTATCAAGCTTAGTTATACAACGGTAAGTGTCTATAGGTGGAGTCTTACAGTCTATGCACTCATAATAAATTTTTGGATCAAAATTGTAGACCATTGTGCCATCAGTATTACATTCCAAGGACCATTTGATAACTTCCCAATCCCCATAATCATAATTATACTGGTTCGTCCATCCTGATCCAACAACGTTTAATTGTGTCCCAACAGGGAGAGTTATAATATGTTCTTGATCTGAAACATCAACATCAATGCAGGGGGCATCCATGATTGGCGCATCCACGTTTTCGTTGTAGACACATGGAATATTGTTTGCCATGCATTTGGAATTCTCTGTGCACCAGTTGTCACCCAAATCAACACAACCACCATCGCGGTCATCTGATCGAGGAATAAAATAATAGACACCATTGACCTTAAGTCTATAGTGTATCCAACCACAATTATCATCACGATCCGGACCTTGAGTTAGTTTAAGTTTATACGTATTGTCCGGACATAAAGGGCATTCCTCCTGAGAACAGGTCTCGGTAGAACATGGTGCAGTCAATTGAGTCTGACTAGACGTACAGACCGGATATGTATACTCGAAGTCGGATATGCAGTAATAGTCAGGCTGACACGTTTTCTTACAAGGTCCATAGCGAGGATTACAAGATAGGTGAGGCACAAAAGTCAAATCCGACATATCTCCTTGAAAAGAGTGGCGGTAGTTGTGTCCTATCGATTTAACAACGCCCTGCATATCTGTAATGACAAAACGATATCCACCTTCTTCTAACGAGTTACCATTTTCACGAGGTTCTTTACCAACTCTCCGTATAGACGACCACACATTTACGCACGCATCTCCATCTAACGTGTACGGGGCTATGCACGACACACACTTGGCTGTGTTGTGTGTTGGGCACGCGGTTCCCGTCGCAGCAGTCCCGTCCGAGCACGTGCACACTTTGGTCGAGCAGACGCGGTTGCGTGTGGTGGTCGGTGATGTAGTCTGGTACTGAGAACTGGAGCACGTGGTCCAAGAAGGGCATGCACCGTTACTCAAGTACCTGCTTCCTGTGCACGCTGTGCACTTGGCGGTGTTGTGTGTGGGGCAAGCTGTGCCTGTGGCACCCGTACCACCAGAGCACGTGCATACTTTGTTCGAACAGACGCGGTTGCGTGTGTTAGTCGGTGATGTAGACTCGTACTGAGAACCCGAGCACGTGGTCCAAGCGGGACATGCACCGTTGTTTAAGTACCTGCTTCCTGTGCATGTCGCACAGGCGGCGGTGTTGTGTGTGGGGCACGCGGTTCCCGTGGCACCCGTACCAGTAGAGCAAGTACATTCTTTGGTCCTGCACTCAGGATAAGTCATGTACGACTCATGAATGAGGTACTCAGAACTCTGGCACACTGGGTTCGGAGTACAAAGCTTAAATGTGTTATAATTATCGTACGGGTTAAAATAAGAATTGTCCGCACATTCGCACTCTTCATAATCGGGTTGTATAATCGCAAAATAACTATTGTCGTCGGTAGAGAAGGCGAAATCACCTACCAGACTTGCTTCTATCTGGACGTCGGACGTGGCAGCACTTTTTAATGTGTACTCAAAACATACACATCTTCTCATTAACCCTAAAAACTTTGTCTCTTCGTGTAGATCAACGAATGCCCAACTATGTTGACATTCTGAACGACAAGTTTGTAAGTTGACCGAGACATCATACGACCAAGAATGCGGTGTTACATAATATTCCCTGTCACTCTTGACGTGATCAAATGCATTGCCTGGCATAGAGTCTGTAAGGATATGACATAAGCCACCTAATGCGCCCCACCCTGTCTCTAGGTTTGCGTTCGCAAATCCAATACATAAAAAGAAGATCAATAACATTTGTAAGAAAAAAAGTGTAGTTTATACGTATTTGTTATTGTAGGCAAGTTGCTCCGCATTTGATATAGACTCTTACTGAACGACACGCTGACCTAGGCGAACTACGGAGTATTATAATACCCTGTAGACTCACGAACAAAACAGCCTATCGGCAGTTCTTCGTCGCTTATCACTTGCAAGCTATCTGAAAAGCCAAAAATAGTAAGTGCGCTGGTACACTCTGCTTCTGATTCTAATATGTCTCCGATAAGTTCGTCACCCATTTCAGCAAGTGTGTAGGGAGTCGTATCGGCTCCGAAAATAAAATACGGAGCCTTTGGAATAGGGTTTGAGCCCGTCTGTTCGAAAATCATTGATATTGGATGTACATCTCTGCTTACTTTGCCATCATACGTAAAAAAGGTTGCTTTCACGCTGGTGCACAAAGTTCCCTCGGAGCATCCGGGTGGATATATATTCTCAAATTCACACTTGTAGGTGTCATGCGTCGGGCACTCGGACCCCGTCGTGCCCGGACCAGTGTTGCACACGCAGGTGTTGATATCACATGCATCTCCATTGGGATGGTACCCAGCATCACATGACGCACACTTGGCGGTGTTATGTGTCGGACACGCGGAGCCCGTTGCACCCGTACCACCAGAGCACGTGCACTCTTTCGTCGAACAGACGCGGTTTTGTGTGTTGGTTGGTGATGTAGACTCGTACTGAGAAGTTGAGCATACTGTCCAATCCATACATACACCGTTGTTCGGGTACATGTCCCCTGTGCATGAACCACACCAGACAGTCCCATGCGTCGGACACGCGGACCCCGTCGCACCGGTACCAGTAGAGCACGTGCACTCTTTCGTCGAACAGACGCGGTTGCGTGTGTTGGTTGGTGATGTAGACTCGTACTGAGAAGTTGAACATACGGTCCAATCCAGACATGCACCGTTACTCAAGTACCTATCCCCTGAGCACGAACCACACCAGACGGCGTCGTAGTCCGGGCACGCGGAACCCGTCGCGCCCGTACCACCATTGCACGTGCACACTTTCTGCCTCACCCTGCAACCGCCACCGTATTCTTCGTATCCTGTAAAACAACCGCCACACCTATATCCAGAAGTTCCTATAATTGCAAAAGTACCATAAAGGTTGGGATCCGACTGCAAAGTGCCGCCTGGTCCACCAGTATAACATGTACACATATGTAGGTCACCCTGGGGCATATTGTACATAAGGACACTATCAAAAATTCCCCAAACGTTCGAATATTCGTCCTCGCAAAGGTCTTCACACGTATCTAAGTTCAGATCACCATAGTAACTCCAAGAACCCAACCAGGTCAGTCCAGATGGTATTTTGTTATCAAGACTACGTTGATAACATATTCTGGCGCTAGCAAATCCTAAAAATCCGAGGGCGAGTACAATTAACATTTATGTAACAAAATATATTCATTTATAGGTTCTTTTTAAATATATTCTTCGCACTTTTAGTCAAAATAATTAAACCACGCATTCTTTTTTGCATGATCGCATACGTCATTGTTCGGAATATCGTTGCTTACACACTCGTACGGGTGCGTCGTGTACACTAGGTTCGTATCCCAAAAGTTTATCTTCGTCCCCATAGTCGATGCGAGAACTAGTCCGTCCGGGCGCCAGGCAATATCGACTGCTTCCGCCTCCTGCACTATTGTATGGAGAAGAGTACCGCTCTCGGTGTCCCACAATTTTATGGTCTTGTCCGCTGAAGATGACGCAAACATCGTTCCGTCGGGTCTCCACTCTACAGACAGTACAGTGTCCGTGTGGCTCAGCGCGTGCATGAGCCCGTCTGTGGGGCTCCAGACGTAGACGGCTGTTCCGCCGAATAGTAATAGTGACCCGTCTGGGCTCCATGCTATGTCATTTGCATTATACGTAAGATTATGTAGCAGAGTTGCCGACACCGACTTGTACGATAATTCCCAAACGTAAATATTATCTGCCGCGTATGCAATTTTATCCTCGTGTATAGATACTGCCTTCACTTCCACCCCCTGTGAAAGTTTGTGAAGTGGAACTCTAAAAATGGATTGTTCAACCATATTCCATTTGACGTTTTTTAGTTCCATATCGGAGGTACATCCGGCGGCTATCAAAGGATTCGACGTCACTTCGAAGTCTGCGCCGGTGGAACAGTCGAAACGACTAGCTCCGCATCCGCCTTCTCGTATTTGAGTGTTATATTTTCGGTAGCACACGCATTTAAAAGACGAATCACACTTCATAGTACTCTGAAACGCGTTCCACACAAACTTATCCGATACTAGTCGAACGCATCCCGCGGGGGCGCTGTCTGTGTCTACTTCGCCGCCGTACACGAGCCCAAGCTGCGCAGCAGCCCTCTTACAGTGGTCTATGCCGTCTTCCTGTCTGAAATCTCCATACTCGTGAAACGCGCAATTCTCACTCTCTACGATGACAAAGTCCTTGGGAGGGTCGTACGCACAGACCTGTTCGATGTCAACGGGTAACGGTGTGAGTCCGCAGAGATTAAATCCGGTAAAGTTAGTAGGCGTGGGGTTAAAATACAGCGCACCGTCTTTAAAGTGACACGGTGGACCTTCTGAAATCTGCTGAATATCGCCCATTCCAAACGCTGCGCCGGCTGCAAGACACTCGTCTACTGACGTCAACCAGTAATCACACCCAAACTCTGTATACAAATAAGGCGCAGTTCCGGGTACGACGCCTAACTCGTACGCACACGATTTACCCAAGCGCTTCGCCTCTGCGCACGTGTCAGGGTCCGTGATTGGGTAGTATCCGTTGGATACGCACCCGTTACTCACGACATACTTTGGGTCTGGTTCTCCGGAACACATGCGTGTTGAACATATACACTCTGTGCAGGGGGTGTCCCTACTAGACCCAACAAACGCGGCACCGTTGATGCGCGAACACCCGTACGGAACCGAGTCGGACGTCGTCACGGTTCCCAAAAGTTCGGCACACTCGAATGGAGCCGTGATCGAATAGTATCCGTGGTACTCGCACGTCGCAGACGTCACGGTGACCGTGCAGTCGTCGAACTTGCTGGGCGGACGTTTGTTGATGCAGACGCATTCCGTACATTTTCCCGCGCTAAATGTAGAAAACCCCCCCATATTACATCCCGTTACTGTTGTGCCGGAACTGAAGCCACCAAATGCAGCCACTGCCTTAGAGCATGTCCCCGTATCTTGAATCGTAGTAAGCCCATGGTGCTCGCACGACTCCGAAGTGACGCGCGCAAACAAAAGACTGTAACCAACGTAATTATCCGACACGGACTTTGAACAGTCTTCGTAAGCTTCCATTGTACAAATGCACGAATCGCCAAAGTGAAACGTTTTTGCGTCTAACGCCATGCAGCCTATCGCGCACGCGTCCACGTCGTTTTGAGGAATCACAGTAAAATTCTGGACGTTACAGTACGCGCCCTTGCGCTCGTATATTTCGTTCTCTACGTACATGTCACAAGCCGGTGCAACAGTGTAGTCTACCACCGTGGTATCGTTGTACTCGTAAAACGTTGTGTCTTCGGAGTCATATATACAGCCTTTGGTGAATCCTTTAGACTTTGTGCCCGTGTAGGACCAATCTGAGACAGAAGTTTCATAATAGGTTGATTTGCAAAGACATTTCAATTCCGAAGAACAAATAGACGAGGCGTAAGTATTATCCCATGTGTTAACGCGTAGACGGTATGTATCCCAACCGCCTGATACACGCGTGATTTCCAAATTCGCGAGGCAACCTGTTGGGTACGACGCCGACGACAGCGTCCTCTCGTAGTAGCGAGGGCGGTGTGACAAGACTTCGGCAGCAGCCCTTTCACACTCGTCCTGTGTTTTTATGTAATCATAGCCATTCGACGCACATGTCCCGGATGTAACTTGTACATAGTTCGTTATCAGTGTCCCGGATGAAACTTTTCTATAATCTGACGAAGAGAACGAGCACTGCTCTCGGTTCAACGTCTGTAACCCGTTCGACTCGCATGTTCCAGAAGCAATATGTTTGAACGAAGTGATCGTGTCGTAGTCTCCGCAGTTTTCGCCGTCGTTGTACTCTGCGCACGTGTCCCCGTAAATGTCCGTTCCCGTCGCAGTATGGTAGCACGTGGGTTGATCGAAACACTCGTAGCAAGTGTCACCCTCGAAGCGGTACTCGTTGTCATCTGGACAGTACTTTTTACCCTCAAAAACCATGTTGGTATCTGCTGGCGGGCTGTAGGTCATGAAGGGCATGTACTCATTAATGTCGTACCCCTGCATGAGCGCCGCGCGGTAGCTTCCTTCTGGGTTAAAGTACTTCATGCCCGTTGGAGAAAGCACAGAGTAGGGCGTCGCGCACTCGCACCTTCCGTACAGGACGTTGCACACGCTGTCCGGGAGCAGCACGCTGCACTCCATATCCTCCGCCACGTGATTTCCGAGGAAAACGTCCACGCCGTCTGTGAAACACGCTTCTCCGTAGCTTTCAAACGTTATGCTGCAGTTTCCGTAGTGAACGTCGGTGAAGGGTTTGAGCCCCTGCGTGGTACTCGCCACTGCACCCGGAAGGATCTTCACGCTCTGCACGTTCTCGTAATTGCATCCCATGCTGCGGAAAGTAAAGGGCGTGTCCACTTCCCTGCTGCAGGCGAACGTGTCCTCGTCGCACGTGACGACGCATCCTTCGGAAGGGTTTGCGAGGGGATTGAAACACTCGCACGTGCCTCGGCTCGTGCCGAGACTGAATCCTGCCTCGCCGACGCAGCGCCCAAGGGGAGGGTCCTCTCCCTCGCCGCACGGAGACGTGTACCCGCGAGGGACGGGACAGTTGAACTGGCACGCGTTGCCGCCTATGCCCAACGGTCCGTCCATGCAGTCGCAGTCCATGCGCGCACAGGTGCCGTCCACCAGATCATCGCCCAAGTAAACCTCGCAAAATTGTTCCCACTCCTCCGCCCCTACGTCACACGGGTCCGGCATGGGCTTTTCCTCTAGAGGAAGTCCCTCGCAGCCCTCTTGGTAGTCCTCGCACCCGTCGCACGTCGTGCTTTGCAAGTATTTTCTCTCGTCGAAGCCGCCCTCCCCCTCCGTCTGCCACTGGCAGAACGGTCCCCAGTTGTAGTCCAGCTCCACGATATCTATATTCTCGCAGTCCGCAAAGTGGCGCCCAGCCCTTTTCTGAAGACGCTCGCACTCGTCGTCCGTGTAGTTGTAAAGCGTCACAGTGACCATGCCCTTGCCAAGGACAACCAGACCTGAAATCCGCCCCTCTGGGTTGCCCGCGACGATAAATCCAGACTCGTCTACAGCGTAAACGGAAGCAAACCCCGTCACGTGAATACGATCTACGTGGTACGGTCCCAAGGACTCGTTGAAACTAGGACTCTGGGTCAAATTATACTCTTTGAACGCTATCACGTTGCAGTCGCCAAACTCGGGCATAGGCTGCCAGCCGTCCCGGAAAAGGCGTTTCTGCTCCGGATTGAACGTAAACACGTCCACGTCGGGGATCAAAAAGTCGCGGCACGTCTCGTACATGCCCGGCACAGCGCAGACGCCTGCCAGATCGGTCCCGTTGTACCACTTTCTGTACGGGTACGGGTCTTCTATGCCGACCGGGAAGCGCCACACCTCGCTCATGAGGCTCGTCATGGACCGGGTATGGTCTACGATCCAGCGCGCCTCCCACTCTGCCGAGGTCAGTCCGGGCTCGTAGTCGCCACAGAGTTCCGGATCGGCGCACTCGCCGTTCTTCGTGCACCCCCTCTTCTTGCCGAGACACCACTCGAACACGTTGACCTCGCCCTCTAGAACGCGGTTGTCGCAGATATCAAGCACGTACTCGCCCATGACAGGCACGTCCTCGCAATCTCTCCGCGGTAAAGTCAGGTTCGCCTTGTCGCATCTTCCGTCCGCGTCGCGGTCCACGCAGCAGCCGCTCCTCGTGCGCAGCGCCTGCGGCGTGTCCGTGCGGTAGCACACCATGCCTTCCTCCCACTTGTAGCGCTCCACCTGCAACGCCATCTTCTTATTCAGAATGTTAGGGTGAGACGTGTCCACACAGTCATCCTTTGTGATGCAGGGCGCGTCGTACGTCGTCAAACGGCTTGACCCAAACTCACCGTTACACACCTTGCCGTCGTGCACAGGCGCAGAGACCTCGCATCTGTCCCCGAAAAATCCCGGATCGCACTGGCAGATGCCGTTGTAGCAGACTCCGCCGTTCTCGCAGTCGCCCCCCGCGCAGTTGACGCAAGACTGCGTGGCTACGTCTAGGTCCAGAGTGCCCGGGCAGAAACACCCCGGCACAGAGTTCATGCACGTGCCCTGTGAGTCGAAACACGCCTCTGCGCAGTACACGTCGCACCGAGGACCGTAGTAGTTATCCTTACACGTAGCACAGTCTGTGTTCGCAGTGAAATTCCCGGTGCAGTTGCACATAATCATCGTCGGGTGCCTGATCGCGTCGTAATCTGAGAATACATATCCGTTATGACACATACTCGCTGGCACGATGCTCGTGCACATGAAATCTTGGTTAGAACCGTCCGGCTTAGGGTACGCGTTGTCCGAGCACTTCTCACAGTCGTCGCCGCTAAACCCGGGATCACACACGCACCCGTAATCACCGTGCTCGTTTATCACGGAGAACTCGCCGTGAAAGTTGCAGTCCTCGCGAAAGATCTGACACAAGGGTCCTACCCAGTCGTCGGAACAGTACTCGCAGCGCGTTCCGTTAAAGTGAGACGAGCACTCGCAGGTTCCCAAGTCGTTGCACGCGCCGTTATTGTTGCACGTCGCGTTGCTGCAGTCGCACTCGGGTCCATAAAAGCCGTTATCGCAATCGCAACCACCTCCCGCCTTGCAGTCACCCATCTTTACGCCACGACTCGTTCGAGCTCCGCGTACACAGCAGGCGTGCTCACACCCTGTCCCAGTGCGTCCTAGAGCGCACGTGCAGACCGCTTCGTCGTTCACTATATTGCATATGCCGTTTAACCCGGAACACCGTAAGGGACACTCTTTCTGGCACTTTTCGCCGGCGAAGCCGTCCGCACAGTCGCAGTACGCGCCGTCGTCGTTGTACTTGCACACCCCACCGTTCTTGCAGTCGGGGCATTTGTACTCGCAGTGGTCGCCCGTAAAGTATAAGTCGTCATTATCGCGCAGACACGCGACCTTACCCTCGCTCGTGCACAGCCCCCTCGTGCGCCCAACACCCGGCTTGAACCAGTTCGCCTCGCCACGCGCGTCTTCGTGTGCCACAATATCTTCGTGCAGCCCTTTCTCGTCCCCCATGCACAATACCTCGCAACGTGGACCGTAAAAATGATGATCGCAAGTGCCGATACACTCTTCCCTGTTGAAAGACGTACACTGGTCGCAGTTGACACCCCACCACTGGTTATTACATACACAACCAGAAACGGCGTCTTCGCTCGCCCTCGTCGTTATTGTATCGACCATCCAAATGCTCGACACGATGCTTCCGTACCCACAGTTGATTATTTCGCAGTGCACCCCCGCGTAAGGCTCCTTGCACACGCACGCTTCGCCGTCATAGCTCCCCGAACCGCAGGGCATGAGGACGTTGTCCAGCATGCGCGATAACAGCGCGACACCTACCGCCGCCACAGCAACGAACACTGCGGTGACTATCACATTCACATATGGCTTCATTTACACAAGCATATACAACCTAAATAGGAACAAAAATATAAACAAAAGCCAATCTCTGGTAGGAAGAACAGCACCACAGTGTGCGCAGTTGTGAAATCCCCGTAAATGTAGGTGGAAAAGGCACGACCGGCACACTGGGATACGACAAGGGCAGGGGGATCTGAAATTACACGAGTCTGTGCACACAAAACATTCCATTTCATAGATATGAAAGAGTATATACACCTTTAGAGAGTCACGATGGGGACATTTTTCATATCGTCCCAGTATAGCGCTACTTTAGAAAACGCCAACCACTTTATGCGTGGCGGCTTGAACAAAGGGCGCAAATCCTTCATATCGAACGGACCCAATACCTCGCAGGTCCTCTCCTGCAAGTTGACGGACACGAACACGCTCAAAGAGTCACCCTTCTTGATGACTGGGTCACTGTGCCCCGCACCCATACCACCCTTCTGGAAAATCCAAGAACGACCGTACGCCTTGGCGCTCGCCATATCCTGGCTCTTGCACGCTACCTTCCAGCGACGCTCACCGTGCTCAATAAACATATCGCTCTCCCAGCTCTTGCGCGAACCCTTGTAGATAGCGAAATCAGGTGCCGTACACTCGTACCCCAACCCGTTCAAATAGTTCCACGCTAGCAGTTCACCCATCTTACCCACAGTTGTCTGATGCTTTATCTTTACAGGGTTACTCTGACCGCGACGCTTCCGCATTGCAATAGTGCTCGCAAACTCGTTTTCCGCGTACTCTGTACACTCTTTAAAATATGCGTCCCACTCAGATGCCAGCAACATTTTATCACTCTAAATACACGTGCATACACCGTGATATTTATGCGCATTACTTACACCGCACGTCTACACAAAATGTGGTACATCGTGTTCTTCGTCGTCCTATGCCTCGTCCACATACAGTTTAAGTACTGCACGCAAATAGGCGTCGCCGCGCTCAAGATACTCGAGACCACAGCCATCGTGCTCGCGATGCAGCTGTACTCGCAGTACGACGATATATGGGAAAGCATGCCCATTAATATTACGAAAGCTGCAGACCATCTTACGCACTCTTGGAAAACCCTTGCTGACATGTACAGCTAGGAAAACCACTTGCGCAGAGGATCCAGCATCGTCGCCACGTCGTCCACCATCTCGCGCATCTCGCTCGACGTCGGAGGACGCTTCGCGACCATATATCCCAAAATGAACCCAGACATAAAACGCATCATTATTAACACCTGCACTCATATTTATATGCTCTTCGTGCCTCTGCTCGTCACGCTATTTGCAGTGCACGCGTGGAAGCTTAGATATGCGCGGTACAAAAAACTAGACACGCGAGATAAAATTGCAGAAAGCTTTTCCGTGCTCAAGCGTATTGGAGGAGGACTGACTTTTTTCTTTGATCCGCACAGCGTGTGTCTCGCTCTGGGCATCGCACGGTGCGGTCTACACCCTTACATCATGCTGCTAGTCCTGCCGAACTCTCTCACGCTGCACTGCCTTTTGCAGGCGTCCTTAGTACACCCGTACGCCATGGCAGCGCTCGCGCTGATGTCCCCGATCACAATACCCGAGGCTTTGTTCGTCACAATATTTGTTCATCACACGAACAACTTCTATACATTATAAGTATGCTATTTGATATATAAAATGAAATCTCTTTTATTACTATCTTTCTTCGGAATTTCTCACGCCTTTAAACCTGTGAACAAAGCCGCCCTCAGAACTGCTGTGAACGCGTGTATACCAGATACAACTGCGGACGGATCCGAGTGCTACGCGTGCTTGGACGCAACGATGAAAACCTCGGCTGAAACCTGCGCTGCAGGGGATACTGCACAGTTCATCTCCGACTGGGATACCTCTCTCGTTACGGACATGAATCAAATTTTTTACAATAAAGCAAATTTCAACCAACCTCTCAACTGGGACGTGTCTAGCGTCACAAATTTTCAGCATTTTGTACAACAGACAAGTTTTAATCAAGATATATCAGCATTTGACACTTCAAGCGCAACACATATGACAAGTATGTTCTTGAATAATCCGGAATTCAATCAAGACATCTCCTCATGGGATACTTCAAAGGTCACTGAATTCGCGAATATGTTTATGTTAGCAAAAAAATTCAATCAAGACATATCAACATGGGATACATCGAGCGCGGACACTATGAGCCAGATGTTCCAAGATGCATGGGCTTTTAACCAAGATCTCTCGTGCTGGGATATTAGCTCAGTGAACTCATTTGTGCGCATGTTTCAACAGTCTGGTCTGCGTACAACAATATGCTGGGACACGGGCGCTGCCGATACCACAGACATGCTTCACAATACAGGACAGAGTTCAGGAGGTGGTAATTGGATAGACGCCACGTGCACCGCGACACAATGCAAAGCGGACGGCGCTGCCTGCTCGGCAGACTCGGACTGCATATCGGGCGCGTGCTCCACCACCTGCCAGCCAAGGTGCAAGGAGAACGAGCACGTGTCATCCGGGGCGTGCGCTGCGTGCGCCGCAGGCAAGATCAGACCCGCCGGAGACGACCCCGCGGGTGCCAACACCGCGTGCGAAACACCACGATTCAAACCCGCGGACAAAGCCACACTCAAAGCAGCTGTGGACGCGTGCATAGGCACAGACGCTACGGGTGCGGAGTGCTACGCGTGCTTGAACGGCGATATAAAAACCTCGGCTGTAGCCTGTGCTGCCGGTGATACTGCAGTCTTTATATCCGACTGGGACACCTCTCTTGTGACAGATATGGGAGACCTCTTTGAATATAAACCAAATTTTAATCAACCTTTGAACTGGGACACGTCTCAGGTTACAGTATTTAAAGAACTATTTAGAGGTGCTTGGGATTTTAATCAAGATATTTCACATTGGGATGTGAGCAAAGGCGAAAATTTTCAGGGGATGTTTAATGGATACAAATCAGGTTCTACTCAACAAACCAAATTCAATCAAGATATCTCGTCATGGGACGTCTCTTCTGCAACTAATACGCTGGTTATGTTTGCATATAGTAATTTCAATCAGGATATTTCTTCGTGGGACGTCTCAAAGGTCACTAATTTCTATGGTATGTTTCAGTATAGTCTCTTTGACCAAGACATATCATGCTGGGATATCTCGTCCGCCACGTCTGTTAATAAAATGTTCAAAGACAGCAGCATGAGCAAAACCCTCTGCTGGGGCACAGGCTCTGCCACCACCACAGATATGTTCACAGGCGCAACCGGCTCTGTGGACTCGTGCACCGCCGCATGCACTGCAGACGGTGCTGCCTGCTCGGCAGACTCGGACTGCATATCGGGCGCGTGCTCCACCACCTGCCAGCCAAGGTGCAAGGAGAACGAGCACGTGTCGTCCGGGACATGCGCTGCGTGCGCCGCAGGCAAGATCAGACCTGCCGGAGACGACCCCGCGGGTGCCAACACCGCGTGCGAAACACCACGATTCAAACCCGCGGACAGAGCCGCCCTCAAGGCAGCTGTGGATGCGTGCACCACATTCAATGGAGATGGAACTGGGGCTGACCACCAAGGAGACGGAACAAAATGTTATGCGTGCTTGGACGGCACAATAGTCGCCACAGCATCCACCACATGCACAGACGCTAGTACACCAACCTTCATTACTGACTGGGACACTTCGCTAGTAACAACAATGAATGATTTGTTTCATTCAAAAATAAACTTTAACCATCCTCTCAACTGGGACACATCAAGCGTGACTAAAATGTCGCAGATGTTTTTTGCAAGTTCATTTAATCAAGACATCTCTGCGTGGGACACATCAAAAGTAAAAACTTTTACCGGTATGTTCAAACAGACATTGTACAATATAGACATCTCTGTGTGGGACACATCTAGCGGGGAAAAATTTGACTGGATGTTCGCGGAGAATCCTGAATTCAATAAAGATATCTCGTCATGGGACGTGTCCAGCGCAACAAATTTATATGGCATGTTCCGAGAGGCGACGAAATTTAATCAAGATATCTCAGCATGGGACACATCCTCTGTTAAAGACATGGAATATATGTTCAACGATTCAGATTTTGACCAAGATATCTCCTGCTGGGATGTCTCGTCCGTGACAAGTTTCGAAGCTATGTTTTATAAGGGCAGAATGACCAAAACTTTATGCTGGGACTTAGGCGATGCCGGTACACACTACATGTTCCACAGTTCTTCGGGCTCTGTGGACTCGTGCACCGCATCGAGATGTAATGCAGACGGCGCCGCGTGCTCCGCAGACTCGGACTGCAGATCGGGAGCGTGCGATACCACCTGCCAGCCAAGGTGCAAGGAGAACGAACACGTGTCATCCGGGGCATGCGCTGCGTGCGCCGCAGGCAAGATCAGACCCGCCGGAGACGACCCCGCGGGTGCCAACACCATATGCGAATTACTACGATTCAAACCCGCGAATTTAGCCGCCCTCAAAGCAGCTGTGGATACGTGCGTGGACGGGAGTTTTAGCAATCCCAATGTAATTCAAGGTACCAAAGACGGATCCGAGTGCTACGCGTGCTTGGACGGGACCATGAAAACCTCGGCTGAAACCTGCGCTGCTGGAGACACTGCACAATTCATCACCAACTGGGACACCTCTCTTGTGACCTCTTTTGAAAACTTATTTAAATGGAAAACCAAATTCAATCAACCTCTTAACTGGGACACGTCTCAGGTTACAAATTTTGCATTTACATTTCAAGCTGCTTGGGATTTTAACCAAGATATTTCACATTGGGATGTGAGCAAAGGGGGAAATTTTCAGCAATTTATGACTGGTTTTGCAGCTGATGATACTCAACAAATGAATTTCAACCAAGACATCTCGTCATGGGACGTCTCATCTGCAACTAGAATGGATACTATGTTTTCCTCTAGTAAATTCAATCAGGATATCTCAGCGTGGGATACTTCATTAGTAACTCGCATGGGCAATATGTTCAAAGAATCTTCTTTTGACCAAGATATCTCCTGCTGGGATGTCTCAAAAGTAACCACTTTCAGCAATATGTTCAAAGACAGCAGCATGAGCAAAACCCTCTGCTGGGACACGGGTAGTGCCACCACCACAGATATGTTCACAGGCGCAACGGGCTCTGTGGACTCGTGCACCAGCGCATGCGCTGCCAATGGCGAAGCATGCGCAGCAGCCGCAGAGTGCGTATCGGGCACGTGCGATATGACGCCACCTGTATGGGCATTGCAAACAGGCGTATACTGTAAGGATAACTCAATCCGAATTGGTACTTCATCGCGTACAGACGACGCTGCCCTAGAAACTTCTTTGAGCGATGCTGGGTTCTTTAGGAAGAACGCAAATAGTAACAGTTGGTGCCTACAGGCTAAAGAGTCAGATAATACATGTAATTCGGATAGCTCTACCATGGTCGCTCAGTCGAAAACATGGTGCGAAGCTACACCCGAATGCAAATCATTTGATATTTCTGCGTACGGGGTAATGTTTCATACTGATGTTTGTACAGACATGAGCGCTACCAGCTCAGACTTTTACTCAAAACAAGGCACATGTGCCGCGCCCGCGGGATCCGCGGGATCCGCACCCGCGGCAGCAGGGTTTTCAGTACCCGATACAACATGTGCGTCTGCGCCGAATCTATGCACTCGTAAACACAAGCAGTCGAAAGCTACGTCCACAGTATGTCCGAACCACGTGTGCACCGCCGCCGTCTGCTGCGACGACATTCCAGCACAGACTTGTCAGGCGACTATCGACGCCTCGGCGACGTTCTGCACCCGCGTGGGGCGCGTCAACAACGCAGATTTGTCCAACACCTGCACGAAATACCCATGCAAGGTTCAAGAGTGCTGCAGCGTGCCTACTAGGGGGTGCAAGACCGGTTCGCACTGCAATGTCGGGACGTTTGACATTCACGACGAAAGCAAGTGCTTCACGTGCGATGCCTCAGCAACGTGCACGGACAAGAAGTGCGTATGCCCAGCCGGGTTTGGGGGTGTCAAGTGTGACGTAAGCCTGAACGTGCAGGCGAAAATCGTTGACGTTCGTACGACGTTCTCCGGAAACTCGGACAGCGTCAAGCTGCAGCGGCAAAACGCGTACAAAGCATTCGTGGAGGATATTGTGCGCGCAAAGGTCGCGGCGGGAGCCGCTCTGAGGGATACTATTCGGGGAAATATGCTGACGATCTCCAAGTCCGACCTGCCCTCCACCACAGCCGCCGTCATTAAGAAAACACCTCGCGTCGCCGCCGTACCGAACAACGCCGACCAAAACGACGACTGCCACTTGGGCGCGAGCGCGGCGAACTGCGGCATGGTAGACCTCAAGGAAGACAGGGATACGAATCACCAGACAATCGTGCGCGTGGGAGACGACGTTGGGAGCTGGTCCGTTCTCGTAGACGGCGGAACTATCGTGTCCAAGCAGACGCGCACCGGCACGGACGCCTACGATATGCAGTGCTGGGACACAGAAGACGGTGACTGGCAAGCCTCGGAACAGCTGACCACGGACGACGTCTTCGCGTGCAACGATAGAGCCATTTACATTGGGTCGCAAATAGGAATTTGCGACGAAACCACGTGCCATAACGGGGGCACGTGCACAGCTTCGGGCAACACGTTCACGTGTATTTGTCCTATTCTTTGGTCCGGTCAGATATGTACGGTTCCGAACGCGGCAGGCAACGACGGGACTAGCCAGACGTGCTCCGAGGCGTACGACGACGCAGACAGAATTGCATTCCAAAACTTAAACTGCGCGTGCGGAAATTCTTGCGAACAATAATACGATAATATAAGTACACCTCTTCATATATAAAATGAAATTACTTTTCTTACTTTTTAATTTAGGTGTGGCGTCTGCCTTGACTGTTCAATATGACGGTCAGACATACGAGGCATGTACCGGAACCTCTATCACCGTAAACAAGGGGGGGAGTACACATAACGTGTACGAGGGAAGCAGCCCAACGGGCACTGCCGTATACAGCACCCTCAATCGTGATAACTTTGACGATACGGCTGGTTTACTGACTGCGTCTCCCGGTCAAACCCGAACGTTTTACTGCAGTCAGCACCCCACGTCCACTTTTTCGATTACTTGCCCGGCTGCCCCGGCTGCCTTCAAACCTGCAGATTTAACCGCCCTCAAAGCCGCCACTGACGCGTGCATAGCCACTGACGATACAGGTGCGGAGTGCTACGCGTGCTTGAACGGTGATATTAAAACCTCGGCTGTAGCCTGCGCTGCCGGTGATACCGCTGCATTCATCTCCGACTGGGACACGTCTGAGGTGACTTCTATGAATTCGCTATTCAGAGATAAATCGAACTTTAACCAAAATGTCGGTGCATGGGACACCTCGAAGGTCACCGATATGATGGGGGTATTTTGGGGTACTAAATTTAACTACGATATTTCTGCATGGGACGTATCAAAAGTGACAATTTTCGACTACATGTTTTACACAGCAGGGGATTTCAACCAAGACCTCTCTTGCTGGCAAGTTACATCGGGCAGTGTATCGAGTATGTTCCATGGATCAGGCATGACCCATACACTTTGTGGTTGGACCGTAAGTCCTTCGAATGCTGTAGATGCGACTTGCACGCCTACCGGGTGCACTGCGGATGGTACCGCTTGCTCTGCGAACGCGGACTGCAGGTCGGGCAAGTGCTCTACCACCTGTCAGCCAACATGCAAGGACAACGAGCACGTGTCTGGAGGAGCATGCACAGCGTGCGCTGCTGGGAAAGCTAGAGCTGCAGGTGACGACCCCGCGGGAGGAGATACTGCGTGCGAAACAGCACGATTCAAACCCGCAGGTTTAAGTGCCCTTAAAGCTGCAACAGACGCGTGCATAGCCACGGACGATACAGGTGCGGAGTGTTACGCGTGCTTGAACGGCGATATTAAAACCTCGGCTGTAGCCTGCGCTGCAGGGGATACCGCTACATTCATCTCAGACTGGGACACGTCTCTGGTGGCTTCTATGAATTCGCTATTCAGAGATAAATCGAACTTTAACCAAAATGTCGGTGCATGGGACACCTCGAAGGTCACCGATATGATGGGGGTATTTTGGGGTACTAAATTTAACTACGATATTTCTGCATGGGACGTATCAAAAGTGACAATTTTCGACTACATGTTTTACACAGCAGGGGATTTCAACCAAGACCTCTCTTGCTGGCAAGTTACATCGGGCAGTGTATCGAGTATGTTCCATGGATCAGGCATGACCCATACACTTTGTGGTTGGACCGTAAGCCCTTCGAATGCTGTAGATGCGACTTGCACGCCTACCGGGTGCACTGCGGATGGTACCGCTTGCTCTGCGAACGCGGACTGCAGGTCGGGCAAGTGCTCTACAACCTGTCAGCCAACATGCAAGGACAACGAGCACGTGTCTGGAGGAGCATGCACAGCGTGCGCTGCTGGGAAAGCTAGAGCTGCAGGTGACGACCCCGCGGCAGGAGATACCGCGTGCAAAACACCTACCTTCAAACCCGCGGACTTAGCTGCCCTCAAGGCAGCTGTGAATGCGTGTATACCAGATGCACTTGCGGACGGATCCGAGTGCTACGCGTGCTTTGACGGGACCCCGAAAACCTCGGCTGTAGCCTGCGCTGCAGGGGATACCGCTGCATTCATCTCCGACTGGGACACGTCTCTAATCACAAGCAT
>Ga0257110_1000071_pt1 | contig 55719 bp, 48 predicted proteins | sample LP_taG_7_FD_190184 | JGI IMG/M metagenome (GOLD analysis project Ga0257110, IMG submission 190184) | Marine microbial communities from Northeast Subartic Pacific Ocean, Canada - LP_J_2015_P26_10m | ecosystem: Environmental > Aquatic > Marine > Oceanic | place: Canada: Northeast Subartic Pacific...
CTCCTGCACCTGTTCAATAAGGTATTCATGCGAAACCTGCGCGAAACGTCTGCGTTCATCGGTATCTAGATAGATATAGTCGACCCATAATGTATTTCTAAGTATATTCATATCACCGCCAGCGGCTAAAGTAGAAAAGCGGGTAGTAAGTGTATGGCTTAGTATAACTTTTACTTCATGATACTGTAGAGCGATAAGAGGGAGAGCAAGGCCGGCGTTTTTACAGAACCAGAAATTAAGAGGAATAAATATACTTTGATTCTGTATATTCCATCCATATGTTCTTTGTTTTAGGGTTCCGGTCGCCGCCCCGTACCCATGTACTTCATCTCTGACTTCATTATAGGCCAGCATATAAGCGCCACTATGTCTGTCTATTTTCTGGCCGCCTATTTCTACTTCCACGTAATCTATATAATCTGATATATTATTTAAATTCACGTTAGTAGCGCCAATATCCAGTTGAAGGTGCATTTTATGAATTAAATCGCCATTACGGGATATAGTAGCGACACATCTGCCGTCAGCAATATCAGAACCACTCCATGTCTGTTGGATACATTCCATAGAGAAGTTAGTGTGTCTGCGGTAGACCACTTTAAAGAAAGTAATATGAGGATTACCGGTTAAATAAACATCTTATGCGCCGTAAGCAACTAATTGCATTAATCCTCCACCCATATAATATATAGATAGAAAATAAAATAATAAAAAAAATCTATAAAATAAACACTTAATCAACCTCTTCGACAGTAGCACCTGAAGCTGGAGCCGGTCCTCCTGGCATACCACCAGGCATACCACCAGGCATACCAGTAGGGGCACCACCAGGCATATTAGCACTAGCTTCTTCGTATAGTTTAGTCATGATTGGTTTACACTTTTCCTGCATCTCGGCAAGTTTGCTATCATAAGAGGCCGCATCTTCTGTTTGATGTGTTTCAAGCCATTTTTCGTTATTAGAAAGTTCTGTATTAAGAAGAGACAGTTCTTCTTCACTAAACTTTTCCTTAAGTTTTTCATTATTAACACTATCCTTCAAGGAATAGATATAGGTTTCATATGTATTCTTGGATTCGATCCTTTTACGGTTCTGTTCATCTTCATCCTTGAACTTTTCAGCATCCTGTACCATCGCATCAATCTCATCCTTACTCAAGCGACCCTTGTCATTAGTAATAGTAATCTTCTCCTTTTTACCAGTAGATTTATCTTCGGCAGAAACACTTAGAATGCCGTTCGCATCAACATCAAATGAAACCTGAATCTGTGGAACACCACGTGGTGCTGGTGGAAGACCAGTAAGTTCAAATTTACCTAGAAGATTGTTATCCTTAGTCATACTACGTTCACCCTCAAAAACCTGGATTAGAACACCTGGCTGATTATCTGCGTATGTAGAAAAGGTTTGGGTTTGTTTAGTAGGAATAGTAGTATTCCTGGAAATCAAATTAGTCATAACACCGCCCGCAGTTTCAATACCAAGAGATAGAGGAGCAACATCAAGAAGTAGAAGGTCATTCACTTCACCATCCTCATCACTATTTGTTAGAATAGATGCCTGGATAGCAGCTCCATGTGCAACCGCCTCATCTGGGTTAATAGATTTACACAATTCTTTACCATTAAACATATCACTCAATAGTTTCTGAATCTTGGGGATCCTTGTAGAACCACCAACCAAAACAATTTCAGTAACATCCGCCTTATCCATTTTAGCGTCCCTCAAAACCTTTTCAACTGGATTTAGACAATTCTTAAACAGATCCTCGCACAGAGATTCAAATTTTGCCCTTGAAAGAGAACTATAAAGGTCAATACCTTCAAATAGAGCATCAATCTCGATAGAAGCATTAGAACTTGATGAAAGCGTCCTCTTAGCCCTTTCACAAGCAGTTCGTAGACGACGCACAGCCTTTTTACTAGATGACATATCCTTCTTATTCTTACGTTTGAACTCTTCAATAAAATGATTCACAAGACGACTATCAAAATCTTCACCTCCAAGATGAGTATCACCAGCAGTTGCTTTCACTTCAAAAATACCATCATCAATAGAAAGAAGGGACACGTCAAATGTACCACCACCAAGGTCAAAAATTAGAACGGTTTTTTCTTTACTAGATTTGTTGTCCATACCATAGGCAATTGCAGCGGCTGTAGGTTCATTAATAATACGGATAATATTCAATCCAGCAATAGCACCCGCATCCTTTGTTGCCTGACGCTGTGAATCATTAAAATAAGCAGGGACTGTCACCACCGCATCAGTCACTTCATAACCAAGGTAACTACTAGCAACCTCTTTCATTTTAGTAAGAATCATAGAAGAAATTTCTTCTGGATGGTATGTTTTTTTTTCGTTTTTATATTCAACCTCAATTACTGGTTTATCATTATCATCACCCTTAACCGTAAAAGGCCAGTGTTTAATGTCTTGTTGAACTTTAGAATCATTAATCTTTCGACCAATTAGACGTTTCGCATCAAAGACGGTATTTGTAGAATTAATAGCAGACTGATTTTTAGCAGCTTCGCCAATAAGTCTTTCTGTATCAGTAAACGCAACATATGATGGGGTAGTCCTGTTCCCCTGATCATTTGCAATAATCTCAATTTTTCCATTTTGCCACACACCAACGGCACTATATGTAGTACCAAGGTCAATACCAATAGCTAGTTTTTTAGATTCTGTCATCTTAGATATTATAATAGTTATTTTTTTAAATATATTTTTTAAAAAAAAATATATTTATTAATGAAATAAATTAATATAAAAATAATTATAGTTTTAAACACATTGATTTCTTATTGTAATTTTTGTGCATAGGTGCTCCAAAATAATTTAATGGAAAACGACCAGAACCTTTTTTAGTTTTAGGTTTGATACATGTAACATAACGCTTCTTTTTAGAAGTTAAACGAGAAAAACATCTTAATTTTTGTGCCTTTTTGGTTTTCTTAACTGATGATTTTTTTTTGCGTAGTGGGTCATTTTTACCAAATTCTTTACGCGCTTTTCTATAAGCTTTTCCTGATTTTTTTAATTCCTTAATTACTTTCTGTTTCTGTTTCGCTAATTTATTAACACTGTTTCGTTTCACTGATTTAACCATATAATTATATACAATATTTTAATTAATCCCGACAACAGGAATATCCGAGTTGTTATCAGCATCAAGGTTAGATATATCATAATCTAGACCCATGTTCATATCACAAAAGTCTTCGTCATCACCCCAAGATTCAATATTCTGAACTTCTTCTGGAGTATTGTTAACATTCACTAATTTAGATTCATCCATTAGAATATTAATTGAACCAGTACCACAAGGTGCAATCTGTCCAAGCATAATATTGGATGACACACCAGATAGCGTATCTTTTTCGCCAAATACAGATGCCTTAAACAACTGGTCTGTAGTTTCTTCAAAAGATGCCTTTGCAAGAGGACCGATGTTATCACGATTAATACCAAATCTATCAATAGACATCATATTACCATTTTTGGTCATCATATCACATAGAAGATTTAGATGCCTATAATTTACATAAGAACCACTACCCTCAATGACTTCTTTTATTTCCATCATGATAATATTTCTAGCGGCTTCAATACCAAAGATACTAAACATTTCATATACATCATTTGTAATAGTCCTTTCCAAATCGATGTTATTATGTTGTAGAACCTCAATTAAATTTGTACCATTTGTATCAAGGATCCACTCTTCTTTATTAACATATGAATTTTCAGACTTTACCTTTTTATTTTTCTTGAACATAGAAATGTTTTTGATACGTTTAACACCCTTAATTACAACCTTTTCTAGTAGATTATTAACTGTATTTTTAATGTAATTAATATCATTAATCTTGCTAGAATCACCTTTCTTCTTTTTCAACACACGGATACGGAAGATTAGTTTATTACTGTTATCATCAGAGTAAACACAACTTATATCTTCAGAAAATAGAACATTTAGTCTGTAATATAGAAGTTCCATCGTAACATCTTTATTGAGCATTTTATCTTTATTAAGTTCTAGACGAATAATCCAATTAGATGACTGTGTGTTATCTTTGAGTTCATCGTCCATTTCACTAAACATTTTATATATTTGAAGTAGTTCCCTATCTTCTTCAATAAGAGTTTCATTATCATCTGGATCATAGTAGACATTGACCGAATTTAGAATATCTACGAGCTTAGTAAGTTCCATTTCATTAAGAATACTTTGGGACTTGAATTTATCATATGAAATATCATCTTTAAGGTAAACCGTTAGAGAAGGTGCTTTCAAATTCTTAGAAAGATGTAGAAGTTCTTTTAGTCTTGGAACACCACGAGTAACATTAGATTTGGATGAAATACCAGCAAAATGGAAGGTATTCAAGGTCATCTGAGTAGCAGGTTCACCTATAGACTGTGCAGCAATCGGACCAACCATTTCATTCGCCTCAATTTTACTATTTGTATACAGTTGTTTAATATTATCTATAATATAGTTAAATCCTACCTTGTTAATCCTATGATATTTTAGTAGATACTTCGGTGAAAGATAATTCCGAAGAAGAATATTAAACAATAAGTTATTAGATATAATATTATTAATAGGTAGAATTTTTGTAAGTTCTTCTATTCTGTTAATAACATATAGTGGATTTAGGTCTGATAGATGGGTTCCTTTAATTTTAAATGTTTGTTTTGCGTTATTAATAATTCTGAATAGATTGATTGGTAGACTAATAGAAGTATTTTCATTGTTTTTAAAAACAACTTCATTTACGAAATCGTAATCACTTTTAATCATATCAAAATATTCATCCAGTTTTTTTTTGTAATCTGGAACATTTTTAAGAGCTTTTACTACATTTGACTTTAGGAATGTACTAAAGTTATCATCATTAAATTTATGGATTTCTTCGATTTTATCAAATGATTTTCCCATATAATCTAGATGTTGTGTCTCTATACTGATATAACTAAATCCGTCATCACCATAAACAAACTGTATAATTTCTCCTGCTGCATTTCTTACAGACAAGTCATAGAATATCTTATTATCTTCCATGGCTTTCATCAACTTACGCTGAATATAGCCGGTTTCACTAGTTTTAACAGCCGTATCAATCAAACCTTCACGACCACCCTGTGCGTGATGATAGAATTGCGCCGGTGTAAGACCCTTGATGAAGGGACGTTCAACAAACCCACCACTTTCTGGACTTTTATCGAATTTACAGAAATGAGGTAGAGTTCTATAATTGTATCCGTTAGGAATCCGTTTACCATCTACATTTTGCTGTCCAACACAGGCAATCATCTGTGCAATATTAATAGATTTACCTTTAGACCCAGCAGAAACCATATTAGTCATCCTATTATCCTTACTCAAACTACTAAGAGCAATCTTACCTGCCTCAGCAATAGCTTTGTTTAGAATATTGTTTACACCCTTTTCGAAGTTATCGAGAACCGAAGTTCCATTATTGTTTTCAATCGACTGTTGATGAGTGTTTTGAATCAACTTAGCAACTTCCTTCTTCTTACTAATAATCTTTTTTTCAATCTTAGCATTAATCAATCTATTAGATATAAGATCACTAATACCAACACTAAATCCAGACTGAACCAAATATCTTGTAACAATATTTTCTGTGTCGTCTAGGAATTGTTTTGCTCTTAGGTGACCGTAATCATTATGAATAACATGAATAATACCTCTTGTACCAGAACTCAATACCTTTTTATCAATTCTACCCTGAATTAGAACTCCATTTTTAATAATAACGTGATTGATGGCATCTTCAAGGTCATCATAAGAATTATTTTTGATATCGATATTAAATCCAGGAGGAAGAATAGTAGAGAACAACTGTCTACCCGACCACCTATTAGGATTTGTTTTTTCTGGTTCAGGAAGAATACCAGAGAATGTAGAGATAAACATGAGAATATTCATCATATCTTTCTCCAAAACATAGATACCATCATTGGTTAATCTGTTAAGACCAAGCAAACTATCCTGGACGAGTGTAATAATCGGTGTATGAACCCTTGGACTAATAAGTTGATAGTCAACAAGAGCAATATTTCTAATATCAATCATAGACTGAAGTGACTGTGGGACGTGCATATTCATTTCATCGCCATCAAAATCAGCATTATATGGTGTTGTAACACTTACATTCAACCTAAATGTAAAGTAGTCTAATACCTTAATTTTATGTGCCATCATACTCAATTTATGGAGCGAAGGCTGACGATTAAATAGAACAACATCTCCATCCATAAGATGTCTATGGACGATATCGCCTTCAGATAGTTCAAGAGACTCTGTATCTATATATAGCAATGAAACAGTCTTTTTAAGATTCTTTTTTTCAATGCTTTTTGCACCTGGATATTTATTAGGACCATTTCTAACAATAGTTGTAAGTTTATTAATATTAAACTTATTCACCATTTCGGGTATAGTGAGATTTTTAGCGATTTTCATAGGAACACCTAGCTCATTTGTCTTGAGGTTTGGGTCTGGAGTGATTACACTACGAGCACAGAAATCAACACGTTTACCCATAAGATTACCTCTCATACGACCTTCTTTACCCTTTAGTCTTTCTTTAATAGACTTAATAACCCTACCAGAGCGATGAGTAGATTGATTAATACCTGGGATATTATTATCAATATATGTTGCAATATGATACTGTAGAACAGATGCCCATTCATCTATAGTATTTTCTAGTGAATTTTCTGCTTCTAGTTTCTTTTTAATATGATTATTAGTCTTAAGAATATCTATAAGTTTATGAGTCATGTCATCTTCACTCCTTTGTCCATTACCCTGACGGACTGATGGACGAACTGTAGGAGGTGGTACTGGTAGGACCGTACAGATGAACCATTCTGGTCTACACCATTTAGGGTTGAATCCCACGATAGCACTGTCTTCATCTGTAATACGTTTAAATATTTTAAGAATCTTTTCTGGAGAAAGGTGTTCAGTTTTATTCTCATTGTCAACATCAGAACCGATTGATTTCCAAACAGCAGAAATTTTTATAATACCTTCCTTAACAAATTTGGTAGGTGTAAGAGCACCACACTTATGACAAACCTTTGTTTTAGATGTTTTCTTTGTAACATATGCCATCTTATCTTTATTCTCAAGAGTTTCAATGTAGTCTAGATCATCTTCACTCAATTCGACAAGTATATTAGAACAAGTAATGCAAAAGTTTTTAAGAGTTGAGAAAACCATATTTAGAAATTGGATATAGATAACTGGTTTAGACAATACAATATGACCAAAATAACCAGGACAGTAACGGTTATCTAGCAAATCTGTCGGACAAATTTTACCATTATCAATAACACCCATCCTCGGATCAAATAATCCATTAATAACCGGTTCTCCAGAATTATCGTAAAGTATAGTTTCTGTAACATGACAAACCGACCGATTTATAACTTCATCCGGCGAAGAAACGCTAAACTGAACCCCAGTGACATTTCTAATCTTGGAGGTGTATTCGAGTTCTTGATTGGAGGACATTATATATAGTGTAATATATTTTTCTTAAGTTTATTATTCAATTTTATTAAAAATTAAATTAAATTCCTATAATTTATTTAAAAACATAAACAAATTAAATATAATGCTATTTTACATTAATCTTGGATTAAGTCTTCTTGTTTTATTAAATTTTAAAACTTGTATATCATATATTGCAAAATACTATATAATTGGGGAAATATATGTTACCGACTATATCTATAAAAATCGTAAACAAATTACTTATTATAATCTAGAAAATTTTAAAAAGATAAATGATTGTTCCGAAAATAGTATAGCTAAAATCGAATATGAAGATAAACTAAAATATTTAATTACTGATAAAAAAATAGATAAAAATGAAATAGAACAATTAATTAAATCACCTAAATTTTTTCTATCAGTAGAACTAACACATAACAATACTACGACCGATGTAACCTCTGAAATAAATATGCTAATTGAAACAAAAAGTTATAATTTTAATCCTAAAACAGCACAAATTTTAATGTTTATTAAGGACCAGTCTAATATAGAAGAAATGAATGGTCCTATAAACTGGGGGATTATAACCAATAATGCTCAAATGTATAATAGAGATAATTTAATATTAAATATTAAAGAAAATAATATATTAAACCTTAAGGACTAATATTATTAATAACATGACACCTTTAAATAATAACTGGGTTATTTGGTATCATGATAATAATAATGATTGGACTATCAACGGATATAAAAAAATTTATGAGATTACAACTATTGAGGATTTTTGGGAAATATATCTACGTCTAAATAATTATATTTTATTGAAAGGACAATTTTTTTTGATGAAAAAAGGGATTGAACCTATATGGGAAAATGAAGAAAATGTGAAGGGTGGTTGTTGGTCATATAAAATTAACAAAAATGATTCATTTATGTCTTGGTTGTATCTTTCAATAAATATCTGTGGGGAAATTATTACTAAGGATCATAAAAATATTGATAGTATAAATGGAATTTCGTTGAGTCCAAAAAAAAACTTTTGCATAATAAAAATATGGAATAATGATAGAACTAATATTGAAAATATTCTCGTTGATAAAATTAATAATATTAATCTTTCGTTGTGTTTATATAAAAATAATAAGGAACGTAACTAGTTTTCTTTATCATCTTCAAATTTAGGTGCAAGACACAATTTTATTTCACCTAGAGACGCAATACTATATTTAGTAATTAGTGGATAATCATTCTTTAGGAATAATTCTACTGAATTACATAGATTTGTACATTTACTAAACAATACAAGATATTTTAAAGAATAAATACCCTGTATTATATTTTCATCCGATTGATGAAAGGTTAACCCATTATTTGAAGCCCCTATACAGGTTTCTTGATGAGCGAACTGACCATCACAGCTAAATATTAGTTGTTTACCTATACTTTTAATTTCTATTTCTTCAGCAATATTTGACATATCCCTACAAATCTTTTGAAAATCAATTGAAGGCATTGTTATAACAGATTCAAATTCTGGGGAGGGAACCTGTAGTTCATTATCATTCAGATCCATTAGATTAAGATTAAATTTAGTTATGGAGTTTTTCTCACTATTTTCAATTTCGATATTCAATACACAAGTATTTTCCTCGGTTACATATAGTTTCAATATATCATTATTACCCATAATTTTCATTAATTTGTAAAAGTTTAGAAGATTTATGCCTAAAAGCAGCTTTTTTTTACAAACGTATTTCTCAAGATTTTCTGAGTTAATTCTTAAGTGAACTAAAACAGTGTGTGTAGAATCCATTGCAACTATTTTTAAACCATGTTCATCAAACTCAAAATTAGCATCAGTTAAAATTTCCTTTAGAGCCTCTATCAAGATTCTAAATGCAGCTGCCTGGACTGTGTGAAATTCAAGAATATTCATTATTCATTTTATTTAAATTATCCCTTTAAGTATTTCTTTTTAAAAAATATCGCCAACAATAATACTAGATAAAGAGCATAAACACAAACTAGATATTAATCCTACTAGTTTATCTTTCTGTCTAGCTAATATATAAAGAGACATTATATAGGTACTAATACCTATAAATAATATAAGATAATCTATATTATATATTGGAGCTATATTCACCTTACCTATTGTTATTTCTTTCTGGATTTCTTCGACTTCATTAACGAAATATGATGCTATATTTTCTGGTATTAATTTAATGACTGTATCACTAAAAATTATTAGTAATGGTATACCAAATAATAGATAAAATAAACTAAAACTCAATGCAGTTGGACCAAATGAAGCTGCGGACATGACTGTTAACACAATTACTATTAAAAATAATAAAAATAGTGTCTTCTTGTTTTTAAATTTACCCTTGGGTTTCACAGAATTTAATTTAATTGGTTCTTCTATTTTACTCATTATTATAAACTAAGTTAATATATTTATTATACTTGTAACAAATTAATAAATTTTTGTCCTATAAATATCTAAACACAATGTTGATATATTTAAACTTTCGCTTAAATGACGACTTATACCCCTAATATACGTACCACTACCTACATTCGCCTCTATTTCTATTACCTTATAATCACACTCTATTATATTCTTCCATGATTCCAAAATTTCTTCCTGTCTAAAATCATGTTTCTTATCTAATCTACCTATATTTGTTTTAACATATTCTATAATTTCTCCCTTATCCATCTCATAACCATCTAGAATGCTTATCTTATTTATCATAATAGTTTGATTAGGATAGACCTTTATTTCATCACGTTTATTATATTTTCCATAATACCATAATGGTTTCCCGTTATACCTTTTTGATGAAAATAATGGATAGGGTAATTCTTGTTTACCTACCAATGAACTTATTTTTTCTCTTAATCTAGGTATATCTATTTCTGTTTTATTTCCAACTATTTTACCTAATACATCATTTGTATCAGTTTCTACACCACATAATAACTTGAATTTATAGATTTTATTTAAATTATTGTAATTATATTGTTTGTAGCAGTCTTCATCCGTCAATAATAATAATGTTCCATGCGCCATAGGATCTAATCTCCCAGCATAACTAATCTTTTTATATTTTACTGATTTTACCGATTCTACTATTTCTAATGGAGTTTTTCCTATTGGTTTGTAAACATAAATTAATCCCATCTATATTAGTCGCACGTTTGATGTTTAAATATTAACATTATTCCTATAATAATAATAATTAATACCATACTACCGAGTATAATATGATTATACCTTTCAACTATAGATTTTTTATCATCAAAAAATGTATTCCTTTTGCAAGCCATATTAATTTGTTATGAGAAAATATTTTAAAATAATATTCTATATGTTTAAATTAATAATAGTTATAGTTTTATCTATAATTTTATTTCTTATTTTATCAAGAAATGTAGAACAATTTAATGACAAAAAAAATAATGATTTTTTTAAAGACAAAATAGTTTTAATTACTGGTTCTACAAAAGGTATCGGTCTTTCAATTGCTAAAAAAATATCAAAAACTGGTGCTATAGTTATAGTAAATGGTCGGGATGAAAAAAGACTAGAATCAACCGTGAAACTGTTAGAAAAAAACAATAAAAATAAAGTTAGTGGTATTCAGGCTGATATTTCATTAGAAGAAAATATAGTTAAAATGTTTGATGATATTATTAAAAAATATGGACGAATTGATATTCTTATTAATAATGCTATTGGTAGATACGGTAAAAAAAAATTAAGTGACAAAAAAATCAGTGATTGGAAAAAGGAACTTGATACAAATGTCAACGGGGTTTTTCATATTTCACAAATGGTTATTAATCATATGAAAAAAAAAGACCTTCCTTGTAAAATTATAAATATCAGTTCTCCTCTCGCTAAACATAGAGATACCACTGCTAGTTCTGGTAGTATTGCTCTAGAAAAAAATCTGATTGAAAGGATGAGTGACATCCTTGCACATGAAAACTTTGAAAAAAATATTTCTATTTCTGTTATTAGAATTGATAGTGGTAATTATAAAAGTAAAAGAGTTGATACTAAGAATATGGATAAAGGTATTATTAAAAGTACATATGAAAGCTTAAATAAAGTAAATGATATGTTCTATGATAACCCAGATAGTATTACTTCAATGTTTATAGATATACTCAAATTACCTCATCACCAATTAACCGGAAAAATATATTCTACATCATCCTATGGTGATAATAAAAATTTATCTAAAATAGTCCCCGCGTATCAGTTAATGCTTAATAAAAATCTTTTTAAAAAATATAAATTTACGAAAAAAAAGGCAAATCCAGATGATATACATATTACAAAACAAAACCCTTACGGTGCTTCAAAAAATATTAAAAAATTTCTAAGGAATTATGACCTAAGTAAAAGTATGTTTAATGTTAATACTGATAATGATACTATACTAACTAATAAATTAGCAGAAGAATTAGGGGTTAATAAAAATGAAATCGTTTTGTTTAAAACTGAATTCGATGCTATAAAAAAAATATTTTCTCTATTTGTTCCAAAATATAGTAATATTTTTTCGATGTATCCTAGTTCTGAATATATAGAATTACTCTCTAATGAAATGAAATTTGGTATTAAATATACAATTTTTACTGTGAATGACAAAAAAATACAACCCAAATTCAAACACATTTTAAGTTATATTACACCCAAAACAAAATTAGTTTATCTATCCAGTCCAAATGTAATAACAGGTCAGTCTATAATAGGTAAGGAATTTATAGAATTTCTCGATAAACTAAACGATAATATTGTTATTGTTATAGACCAAACATATCTAGATTTTGTTATAAAAAAACAACAATTTGACCCATTTAAATATCTAAATAAAAATGTACTTATTATAAGATCATTTAGTAATTTTTATGGATTTGAAAATCTTGAAATGTCATATGTTATTGCAAACAAAGATATATCACTCCTATTAAATGAAAGTAATATTATTCAAAATCAAACTGATAGACTCTCAGAAGAAATTGCCATACAGTGTTTAAAAGATAAAACACACTCTAAATTTATTAAAAATGAAATACACAAAGAAAAACAAAGATTATATAAAATTTTTGACAGAGAAGATATCGACTATTTCCCAAGCGAAGCAAACTATATATTGATTGACCCCAAAAAAAATAGAGAAGAAATTTCAAAAGAACTTGTTAACAATAATATTATTATTGAAGAAAGTGATCTTCACTATAACAACTACTGGCCTCTACCTATATCTACAAAAGAAAACAACGATAAAATAATAGATATATTAATTAGTAGTTTTTAATAAAATTTTTATAATCTTGTAAATATTATATGGATGTTAGAATTGATAATTACCAATTAAAATCTTGTATAATACTAAATGAGTAAGTTTAATTTTAGCAAATGTTTACAAAACAATATAATTATGGTTGTTTTAGGAGTTTTATTAATGTTTATTACATATAAAATGGTAAATAATACCTCTGATACTTTTGCCTTGACAGAGCATCAATATGATAAAATGTGTCCTGAGTTTAATGAGGATAAACCAAGACATCCTGGATATCTTTCCGGAGAACCACATTATAAGAAAAAAAGTAGTTTAATACTAAAAAAATGGGAATACTTTCCAGAAACAAATAAAGGTAAATATATTCCAGAGAGAGTACGTCCATGGTGTAGACAAAAATGTGATTCAGATCCTAGGTGTAGTTCATTTGCAACTCGAAACGAATTAAAAGAAGATCGATTTGGTCGTAGGACCTGTGTTATATACGGCAGGAAAAAAAAAATGTCTGGCGACGATTGGAAATTAGAAAATATTTCTATAGAAAAATACAAGGAATTTCACTTTTGGACACTTTATGAAAAATGTAACGAATCGTATTAGTTTACACATTTGAATATAAAAGTCTATTTAACCATTTATTATAGTCTATATAAAAACAAACTATTGTATTTATTAAATAATCTTTCATTACAATATAAATTATTTTTATATTAGTGTTCAATAACTATATATAAGTATTATGAATATTTAAATATTTCATATATCTATCATAATAAAAAATAATATTTTTGGTTTTCCCTTACCTTGTGATAACCAACTAATATTTCTTCTTTCTTAAAAAATATCTTTATATATATTTATATTTAATAGTAAAGGTATAATAAATTTTATAATCTTGTAAATATTATATGGATGTTAGAATTGATAATTACCAAATTCCAGAAATAATGGATAGTGAAATTTTTTTTGCTGGAGAATGGGTTGATGAGAATGCTTGCTATACCTTAACCAATGGGAAGTTTAACCCTATGACTCGTGGTCATGACGCTATTATTTTAAATGCGTTTGAAATGGCACACAAGAAACGTCTTGGAGGATGTCAGAATAATCATGTCTTTGTATTTACCCCACCCAAAGATGCTTATGTTACAGGTAGTAAAAAATTCTCGAATAATGCTAAAAAAGTAGTTCTATGTGATTATGATCGGGTTATGTTTCTTGCCGAGTTGTGTAGAAATATTAATATGAGACATTTTAGTGAAAGCCCTATTACTTTCAGTATTGTACCTCTTAACCTTTATACATTAAATTCGGTTTTTAAAAATTTAAATGTGCAAAAAAGTCTTGGATCTAACCGGAATAAAACCAGCGGTATGCCCAGACAGAATATGAAAAAAGGCCAGGAAGAACAGTTTATAGATATTATTGACGATATTTATGAAAAAACTGGTAAAATACCTGTAGAATACGCCAGTTCCTCATTAGTTAGATATGCTATTAACCATGAACGTGAAGATTTAGCTAAACAACTATTATCTGATTATATCGATGCCTCTAAAAAGAATTTTATACTCAAGTGCTATAAAGAAAGAAAGGCTTTGTATTCTACTGTACAAAAAAGCAAACCTATGAAAAGTAAAAGTAAAAAAGGTAGTAAAACTAGCGCTAAACCAAGAACTAAAAAGGTTAGTAAAAAATTACAAGATCTAACAAATAGTTTAAAATAGATTATATTATAATTAGTTGTTTATTTACATATCTTTAATCATACGATTAATAATGTCTAGTGTCTTTTTATCATTAAAACTACCATTCTTAGACTGTATCCATTTATCAATGATTGTTCTCTGTTCTTCGTTACACTTATCATTATTCCGGTTATCTTTGAGTGTTATCCTTTCTACTTTATTAGGTTTATTAGTAAAGTCATACGGTTGTTTGCCTGTCTTGTTCAAAGGTTCATCTGGTTGAGCTACCCCTTGACCTGGCTTGCTCTCTGGTTCTTTCTTTTCTAGTGCTTTAGTTTCTTCTTCTAGTGCTTTAGCTTCTTCTTCTAGTGCTTTAGCTTCTTCTTCTAGTGCTTTAGTTTCTTCTTCTAGTGCTTTAGCTTCTTCTTCTAGTGCTTTAGTTTCTTCCTGAGTCTTCTTTTCCAGTTCTGCTTTAGCCAAAAGATCATTTTTAAGTTGCTCGGTTACTTTACGCTGTTCTTCTTCTTCTTGGAGATGTACTGTATATTCGGTCTGTGCAACTGAATATTCCTTTTCTAGAAGTTCTTGTAGATCTTCGTCATCAAATTTATACGATTTTGATTCTTCCAATATTTTAAGTTTTTCATCTGGGGTTTTAGTTTTGGCATTCGCAATTTTGCTCTTAATAACACTAATAATATCACAGTTTACAATATATTTTTCGGCTTCTTCATGACTCATACTATGTTCCTTCATAATCGTATGAATCTTTGCTTCACTGATTTCGGCATTTGCTTTTTTTTCAATCAGAATACTGATATCATCCACCAATTGAATAGCCCGTTTCATAATTTCAGTATTTTTCCTTTCTGTTTTTGTGGTATCATTTGTTTTTTTCATTTCTTTTACTTCATCCTTAGACTTACAATATTTAATAGTCAACTCATCATTATCGAAATAACTTGTTTTAAAATCAACAAGATACTTATATATTTTTTTCATTTTTTCTAGATTAACGGTTGATGAAATTAGTTGTTCTTTACTACAGTTTCCAATAAAAGCAATAGTTGTTTCGTCTAAATTAATTTGTTCAATATGTTTGTTCTTTTGAGCTTTAACAAAATCAACATACATCTTACAACATTCTGTTGCTTTTTCATTCAATATATTTACCAAAGATTCGTCCATCTCCTTTGTATCATCAGAAATTTCTTTCCATGTTGATAACCCTACCTGGTCATCCATTTGTTTGCTATCGGAAATAATATGATTTTCATATTCAAATGTCATATGTTCACGATTACCACGCATTCCATTAGAATATAAATTTTTTCCAACTTCACCAATACCAGTCAGTGGATTTTTAGTATTACACAATCGATTGTTCCTGTAAATATCAATACCGGGAACAGTTCCTAGAAGTGGATAATCATTTAGTGGATTCGTAAGAACATACAATGTAATAACCCCTACCTTTAGTCTATTAGTATTTACCATTGTTTTATCTTCATTTTGATTTATAGGAATATTAATTTCACAAACAAACATATTCACATCTCTGTCATAGTAAATATCATAAATTTTCTTTGCCAAATAACTATCAAAAAGTTTGTGTTCTGAAGGGATGACCATTTTTCCATTGATATCAAATTCTACTTGACTTTCTACCTTATGATAGGCGCGTATCAAATGTCTCGATAGATTATCAGACGAAAATAGTTTAAAGAAACGATGGTTTAGTTCCAAATCAAATTCACTCCGATTTTCACCGTTGTATTCAACTGTATTATAAAGATTAGTGGGAATGTAGGTATTTTTAGATTGCATCTCAATAAAGTTAGTACCGATTGAATGTCCGGTGTTATCAAAATAACTTGTGATATGAATATATTTAGCAATATTGATTAGAGCTTTGTAACCACCCTTACCATACTTACCAATCTTATTTGTAGCAACATCTTTATTCCTCTCACCTAGTCTAAAGAATCGTTCTAGTGCTTCCCTTGATTTAAATCCTTGAGGGGAATAATCGACATACAATAGTTTACCAGTTGGAGTATCATAAGTAATTGTAATTTTGTTAGAACCACCCCAGTCCAAAGAATTATCAGTAAGTTCTAGAATAGATGTTTCAAGACCAGGTCCATCCCGACTGATATCTTCAAACCTTGACGTCACAGATTCCTCGAATTTGGAAAGAGACATGATTTTTGTTTTATGTGTATTAATTAATAGAAACAATATCGGAATTCAATTTTAATAAATATTAATTCTTTTTATTATATTAATGTATAATGAAATATTTATATGTTTTTATAATTGTTTTATGTTGGTCTATTAATCCATTCCTAAAAAAAATTGTTACAAACCATATACAACCTATCGAATATAATATATATAGCAATACTCTTAGTTTTATATACCTTATAATGTTTTCTCTCTATCAAAATAAATATAATATGTCTGGAATAACAATAAATATAGCGAATAAACTAAGCAAAAATCATATTGGTATTATGATGATTGTATCTATTTTAACACTTGTTCCATCTTATCTTATGATTGTTCTTAACCAAAAATATAGTGTTTCAGGTATTACAGCGGTAGTTCAGTCGCTAAATATAATAGTAACAACAATAATAGGTGTTGTGTATATGGGTGATCCAATAAATATGACAAAGATAGGAGGTATCTTAATGACCTCTTTAGGAATATACTTATTACAATAATTTATATTAATATATTATATGCCTAAAAAAACCAAAAAAAATAAAAAACCTATTAAAAAAACAAAATTAACAAAAATGGAAGGGAAAAGGATTCCTTGTATTAAAATCAAAACGCGCGTTAAAGATGATAAAGTTAAAAAAAATCCATATAAATGGAAAACTTTAAAAACTAAAAATATGTTTAAAAACAAAAAGATTGTTGTGTTTTCACTACCAGGGGCTTTCACTCCTACCTGTTCGAGTTCACATCTACCTGATTTCGACCAGAAATACAATCAATTAAAAAAAAAGGGTATTGATGAGGTTTATTGTTTTTCTGTTAATGATGCGTTTGTTATGCATAACTGGAAAAATAATCTTAAAATTAAAAAGGTTAAATTAATACCAGACGGTAATGGCGAATTTACTAAAAAAATGGGAGCTCTTGTTAAAAAGAATAATCTTGGATTTGGTGATAGATCATGGAGATACTCTATGATTGTTGACAACGGTAAAATAATAAAGGTATTTAGCGAACCAAATATGAAAGATAATCATAAAACAGATCCCTTTTCAGTTTCGAGCGTTCATTCTGTATTAAAATTTATTGGTTCAAAAGGTTTGTAAACTGAGAATGATGGTCCCCAAAAGAATCCTTGCTACTATATTTGTTTGAACTGGTTGCTGCTGCACCTTCCTGAACTGTAGGTTTTGTCTTTGTCGTCGTGTTAGATGTTGTGTTATTAAATACCTTTTCAGAAACTGTATGTTCCATAATATCTACTAATCCTTTTATAGTTTCTGTCATACCTCCGCCTGATTTTACTTTATTTTTATTCATTAATATTATACAATATTTAAACTGATTCTATTATTTCTTCTCTACTATATTCCAAATCATAATCTATAAAAAGAACTATAATAACAAATACAAATAGAGTTGTTGAAGACATAAAATGCCAGATATCATGATTATCAAAATAATTAAATAGAACACATTCTCTATTTAGTTTATTCGAATCTTGGATAGATACAAATGTATCATAGTCGGTGTTTGTATAAAAAAAGAGAGATATAATTAGAAGTATTAGATCTAATAGAATTAACCAGAATATAAATGGTCTAATTTTTTCTTTATTTATAACCTTTGTAATTAAATAGTATATAAAGTAAATAGACAGATTTACTATACCTATACAAAGTAACCATCCAGTAAAATAGGGTTTAAAAAAGGATGCATATACAAGCATACCTAATGTAAAACTATTTGAAAATAGAATCAACCAGAATTTTGGATTCCTAATTAAATTATCATTTCTAATAAGGTCTATAAATATTCTTAAACTTTTTAAATCAAAATCATACATTTGTCTACTATAAATATAGATAGACGTAAATACTAAACAGTATGACGTTATTAAAAATATTAGTGACCAGAACCAGATGTGAGTTGTTGTTGATGTATTCCTCAGTGATAAAATATTTAGAATTATTAGCATAAATATCAAAATATAAAATTTTAGTGGGTTGCACAAATCTCCAGTATGCCTTTTATTGTACAGTGTAAGATATGAATATAATATACCAATGAACATGAAGGTTGTATCGAATTGTAAATTTAATCTGCTTGGACATATATGATAGAGAGATGACGAAATTCCTTCAAAAATCAAACATAGTCCAAGAGAATAATATAGCGATTTATTGCGGTATATACCCAAATCTTTTAGTTCATATAAATTTCCTCTTTTGAATCTAACAATAATAATATACACTAACCCATAAATTATATATAGTAAATTTGATATAATATTATTAAATGCTGGTATAAAGGACCACGCATATTTACATTTAAAATTATAATAACAATTTACAACATTATTCGACTGGAACATAACAAATTGAAATGAGGGTGTAATATAGAATAATCCGGATATAATAAGAAATTTTAGGTATAGTTCAAGACTAGTATTTAATTCTTCTTTATCATAGTTCAAATTAATATAATCTATTTTAATCATAGACAAGATATAGTTTATTTTTATAAATAATAAAATATTTTATAATATTATAAGTATGATTTCAACCAAACAGTCTATATCCGTTTGTTTGATAATTTCAGTATTCCTATTATGTTTACACATAAAATCTTGTTATATAGAAATACATACAAAAAAAGCTAACAATGTAGTTGAAGAAGCGAATAATTTAGCAGAAGAAGCGAATAATTTAGCAGAAGAAGCGAATAATGTAGTTGAAGAAGCGAATAATTTAGTTGAAGAAGCGAATAATTTAGTTGAAGAAGCGAATAATTTAGTTGAAGAAGCGAATAATTTAGTTGAAGAAGCGAATAATGTTTTGGATGATAATGTATATGATAAAGCACTAGGCGACGAACTTAAAACAAAAATACCATACTGGTTATTTAATGTTCAGCCAAAGGGTCCAGTCGATAGCGATAGTCCAATAAATCCATATAATGCAGAAAGCAACCTTGGTGAGGTTGATTTTGAAACCGATGATTCTGAATCTGATTCTGATTCTGAATAAATTATATTATTTTTTTTCAAACACGAAGGTTGTATTTAGGAAACTATATTGTTTTAGTTTATCATTCATTTTTGAGGCTTCTCCATATTTAATTTTTTTCTTATTAAGGCGAGTGAAATAATCATCAAATGATTTCACCTCTTTTAGTTCTAGATCAAACTCCAATGCTTTAGTTTTAAGATATTCAAAATTTACTAACCATTCTGTTGTTGTATTTCCAATAGATTCAATGAATACATCTATAGGCATACCAATAGAGGATGAATCATTCCTCATAACATCAGTATCATACAATTTAGTTATTTTCCAGATTAGTTTATCTTTATCAAAAACAGAGATATCATTTTTATTATTAAGTAGGTCAAATACTTTTCTTCCATCAAGACAGGTACCAACAAACTTACCTCCTTTTTTTAGACTACCTGATACATTTGTAAGGAATGTATCCAGTTTAACCCGATTTTCAAAGAAATAGTGAAATGAGAATTGAGAACTTCCTATATCAAATCCTTTATTTGCCATATTATAGAATTTCTTTAATTTAGAACTTTTAATAAGGTCTGCAGTCGCATTACCATAAAGTATATCTAAATAGTATTTACTAAGATCATCTTTTGCTGCTACTCCATTTGAGGTTAGTTTAGAACTATCTGCCCATACAGCAAGAATATTTCTTAGAACTTCACTTTTATTTTTATTTCTTATATTTAGAACCCGATTACAAAGACCGTTATCTTTGTTGTCTAAATTATCTCTGTTTACATCTAATCCTACAACAAAACTGACTTTACTATCTAACCAATGATTAATATCACCACCTTTACCACAAGCGAAATCAATTAATTTACTATAGTGTTTTGAATTATTGCCTATAATTTGTTTCTTAATATAGGAATGGAAATCAGCCATCGGTTTAGTAAATAGTTTATTCCTTTCAATATTACCAAAGTAATACACATTTTCTTCGTTATTAATCGTTTTACCAGATGTTATAATTTCACGTGTAATCGGGTAATGAATCGACCTCCAAACATTAATTGCTGTAATAAAATCATTCGGAGAATCATTATTTCTGATACGCAAAGGTTTCCAGCAAAATCCTTCTCCATGTCTTTTATCATAACTAAATTCAACAATCATACCATCCTTAATTTTTTCTCTATTTTCTGTAAACAACGCATTATTCTTTACTGGTATGTATGCAAGTTCGATATTTTTTATATATGGGTTTACGGGTTGGAATGGAACCATACTATATTCTTTACTATATTCAATATCTTCATTCATAACACGGCATGAATTTACATTTGTATGTTTCTCAGAACTATAACCAACATTTAAAACTAAAGTTTTATAAGCTGTAACTCGTCCATTATGACTAGAATATTTAACATCATCCTGTCCATTTTCCTTTAGAATACTGACCCTAAAATCAATCGTATTCTCTTCAGGCGGTTTCCATTTAAATAATTTATTCCATCTACCCTGAAATCTAGCAGGTTTCCCGTCAATCTCATCACCAATAATAAGATTAACTGGAGTGAAAACTAACCCATCAATTTTATAGATATATTCTTTTTCTAATACCTTTTTTGCTTCACTAAAAATAGTACTGTCTTGATGTAAAGTGTGAATTTTAGTAAAGATTTGATTATAAATATCACTATCCTTTTCAACCATTTTTAGTTCACCTTCTAATTTTGTAATCTCTTCATCTTGTTCACGGTTATATTTTTCTTGATTACCATAATAGAATTGTTTTTTAATAAAATGTATAGTTGTACCTGTATTATTATTTACCTTAATATCTTTAAACATATCTGTCATAATCTCATCCCTTGAAATTTCTATCTTTCCTTCTTCTTTTTCTTCACTTGTTCTATTAAAAATACGTTTTCGTATGTCCTTTTTATTATGAAAATAGATGTCGAAAACTGCAAAAAGCATAATATTTTTGTCATTTTTATCCTTTAGAATTAATTCTCCATCCAGTATACTATTTTCAAATCCTTTAATTGAACATCCCAGTGGTTTGATTTCACTTTTTCGGTTCATTAGGAAAGCCTCCCCATTTTTTAGAATAATGCAAAGGTTTCTTTCTCCATCAGCCTTTTCTGTAACACTATAGTTTCTTCTTATTGAAAATAACTGTTTATAATCAACATAGCTATGTTTTTTAATATGATGGTGTTCAAGAGTAACATTCTGTGGAGCACTAAATTTATTAGAACCCATTAAGTTATTATATTCATCCATGACCTGTTTCTTATCATCATTACTTATAATAAAATTACTTTTGTTTACACCTTGTAAAATAATACCAACATGTTGTATAATAATATCTAAAATCCTTCTGTGTTCACCTTTATAATTAATATTATTTCCAAGCCATTCTAATTCAATCTCATATTCAAGTTGACTTTCTAATACACCAGAACTATCGAACCCTTTAGAATACTTAAATTCATATTTCTTTTTACCTTGTATTTCTACCATATCAATATCATCTAGTTTATCCCACCATTTATCAAAATTTACCCTTTTTGGTTTTACAACAAATCTTTTCAAAAAATCAGTAACATCCTTTTTTTTCTTTTTATAATTTTTTTCGTTAGTCATAATTTTGGGCGAAGATTTCAATACAGTAAAATCAAAACTAAAAAGTTTATCTTGAGTAATATAACTAAATCTCTTTTTATATCTAAAATATTTACCTTCTTTATCCCATGCATTTAGGTCAAATTCAGAAATGTCTTTTCTTTCTTCCCTTTTAAGATTGAACCGAATATCATAGTTAGAAACATCTACACTATCAGCCTTAGATTTTTTCATAATAGTAATATTTCTCTCATTTACTTCTGATAATTTATTACTTTTACAAAACTTAGTAATCGAATTTCCGCCTAGAACAGATACTCTAAAATCATTTTTGGGAATAAAAACATCTAAACTTTCACTAGAAGATTGTAGTGTAATATTAGGAATCCCTTTAATTTTTTTGATAACCCTATCAAAAGTGTCCTGATTTACTTTATTTTTTAGAACTACTTCTAATTCCATTGAAGGATCTTTTTGTGCTTTTTTAATTAGTGTTATTAAGGGTTGGATATGTTCCTTAATATTCATTATAATAATATAATATAATTATTTCTTAAATAATCAATTTTTATGTTAATAGCAATAAATCATCATAAAGTCTCTGTTTACTTTTCTTTTTATTATTATCTAATGTAATAGAAATATCATTATTATTTGCAAGTAGTTGTAAATCTGGCAACTTATAACTAGTAAACTTGTTCAAAATTAACTTTTTACTAAAATACGACAGAATTTTCTCAATATCTGAATAAGAGAATGAATTATTATGAATAGACATAAGAGGTAGGATATGTTCTTCCCACATTACTAGAATAATATTTTTATCTGAAGAACTAGTGATATAGTTATAATATAGTTTTTTATCAGGATCCAAAATATAAATATTAATCTTTTTGGTATCTGAAATAAGATTAAACACATCAAGATTAGATTTTACTGTTTCACTAAACATTAACTCCTTTAGATATGTTTCAATAGGTTTACGTTTAATATTATTTTTAGCATACATAGCTTTACTTTTCGTAAAAGAACTATTAATATTCTCCAGAAGGAAATCTCGGAACGTTGTAAGTGCATCCTTTTTACTAATATTACCTAGTCTAAAATCTTCACTTATAATAAACAGAATTGACTCAAACATATTAGAAGTTCCATATAGATAATAATTGTTTTTATCTAAAAAATCAAAATAACCAGGAATCTCAATAATTTCATCATGTGTAACAATACTTACTTCCTCAACTTTTTCATTCTTAATTTTTTCTGGTACTGATTCTGTCTGAACATAATCAGAATTTACAGTTATATTAGGTGTGTTAAATTTACTATTCTTTTGGATACACAATGAAATTTGTGAAAGGGAAGGCATAATTGATAATATAATACTATTATTATTATATCAATTTTTTAAATTAAATTAATTTAATATTTGTTTTGTCTCATCTAAAAAAATTAAAAAATTATTTATTTCATTTATAACTTTTTCGTCCAATTTATTAAGTATTAAAAATATACCATTTTTATTTTGTGTATAAAATACATCATATGTTTTTATTATTTTAAAGACTTCTATCTTCTCTATTTTAGATAAATTTTCTATTTTATTTTTCATATCTATATATCTTTCAAAAGTCATTTATAATAGTTATTTATATTAATAATAAAAATCTAACTTGTTATCGTCTTCTCAACCCACCACTATGGTCTATTAAATGGTCCATTCTATATCCTTTTTTATTTCCATAAACACTGGTTTCTTTAGCTGGGGGCATAACATAATCAGAATTCTCACTAATATTTTTAATATATCCTAAATATTGTTTAATATTTGTATAAATATTAGAAATACTGTAATCTAGAACTTCCTTATTTAGCTGTTTTACCTGTCCCTGGATATCAACAATACTATTTTTAGAAAATTGTAGATAAATAGACCTCATTATAATTTGCATTTCTTCCTCTGATTGATTATCAATATCATAGTTTAATATTTTTTTAATACCAATTCTTATTTTAGTATGTAAATTATTTATATTTTTTCTAGAAAAAAATACACCACTTACAATCGTTGGCGAAATTATCCCCTTAATACTATCATTAAAATTATCCTGTTTCTTACTTTCCTGAAATAAATTATAAGAAACATGGTTTTTAATTTCTCCTACATCCGGTATTAATCTATTATCATTTTTATCCTCCTTTATATTTTTAATTAGTGTTGTATCATTAAAATCATTTATACTACTGTAATCATTCAAAAACTCAATATCATCACCATTTATAACATTCATATTCATGTTATCATCTAAATCGGATCTTAAAGAACCCGTACCATTATTATCTAATGATTTAAATGTACTATCTATTTTCTCAAAGGATTCCTTACCATTTCCAAAAGTTTCAAATCCCTTATCTGCAAATTTAGTATCCTCTAAAAGTGTTTCCTTCCAGCTCATATCAGATTCGCCATAATAATCATCTAAAAAATTTGTATCCATTATATTAATTAATAATATAAAAATTTAATTATTTTTGACGTTTATACTAACTAAATTCTGTAAATCATTATTTAATATATAACCAGATAAATCCCTTTCTATATTTGTACATTCGACGTCGTTTGTACCAAAGTGAAATAATTCTGGATTAGCAACCTGTCTTAGCTCTTGTAAATCAAAAAAATCTACAGTTTCATAACCTTGAATTAAATCTATATTTGTCTTTGGAAGAATTTGAATTATATTATATAGTGTAGTTTGAAATAAAGCGTATGGTCTCCAATGATGGATGTTATCACGACTTAATCCTATAATAGTATGACCCTCATCTCTTGAAAGAAATTTAGTTAATTGAGGGTATTTTTTATAATCGCCTGGTGATTCTGGAATAACAATATCTTTAAAATGAATAGTATCACCAATTTTATATTCTTCAGAACTAAAATATTCGCCACAAGTTATTTCTATTAACTTTGATTGAAATTCAAGATGATTCAGACCTGCATCATATCCGTCTGTGGGTTGTGGCGGCAGGTCATCATCATTAACCAGAAGTCTATTATATCGAGCAGTGTAGAACTCGCCAAAAACGTCACCAGGTATACTAGTTGTTTCTTTTATAAATACATTAATTGGATTTTTATCAGATAAAGCATTAAATAATCTAGGTGCCATAAATAATCCTTCTCTTAAAAAACTACTATCTGTTTCGAACCCAGATACAGTTGAATTTAGTACACGCTCACCGCCGAAAATGAATTCATTACCATCAATGTATACAGATCTAATAAAAGGAGAAACAGCTGTTGAAAAAACATTTTTTATTGTAAGTTTATCATTCAATAATTTGATCGATTCTCCATTCGGTTTATAAAATTTTAAATTAATACTACTTAATATATTTTTCTTAAACAAGGTCGGCTCGCTCGACACATTCTTTAGAACTAAATAAGTATGAGGTTCATCCATTATAGATTCACCTATATTCTTTAATCCAGTTCGTTTATGCACCTTAATGACTGATTCATCAAGATAATAATTGTTTACCAAAGAAGCAGTTGAACTTTTTGGAATTATATTATCAATTATAAACATAGATGAAGACTTTTTATTACTTGAACCAATAACGTTACCATTTAATTCATTTACATGTACATTTATATATTTTAAATCTGATAATTTAGGAAAAGAAAAATTACTATGATTCATATCTTCATTCTTAAAGGGCAGCATACCTAATTGTTGTACTGCATGTAATTCTTTAACATTAATAAAAAGATTAGGAATAACAATATACTCTATATGAAATTCAGAAACATTATCCACCGATTTATACAACACACCTCGTCTATCATTTCTCTTATCACCAAAATTAAATGTATAATCAAATGTGGTATCTTCTTTTATTCTATCTATACTATTTAATATTATTACATTAGAACTCATTGACTATTTATTAGCAACAATCTTTAATTTCTTTTTTTTTAAATCATATCCATAACTTTTAAGTTCCTTTTTAATAGACCCAATATCTTCTGTCCACAAATCCCAATGGGTTTTACCAAGAAGTTCATCAAGTTCACCCTTAAGATTACTACAGTTTTTCTCCAAATCTTCTATCTTTTCTTCTGTAAGATTATCAATCGAAATCTTAAGTAGGTAATCATACTTATCATCTACCTTAGGATATTTTTTGTCTTCTAGTTGTTTAATAACATTTGCACGTTTAACCCTGATAACCTTAATCGTTTCATTAATAAATTCATTGATAAATCTAATTTTAATTTCCAACATATTAATTTTAGACTGAAGGTCTTTTACCAAGTAATCTTTACGTTTATGATAGAATACACCCCTAACACCACAGAATTCTTCAATGATTTCTGTTGTTGTATTATATTTTTTAATATTGCTATCTTTATCGAATAATACCATATTACTAAGATTAATAATCGAACACAACCTTAGTGCCTTTTCTAGCTTTGTCATATTGCTTTTTGCATCCGTTACATCAAGTCTTTCAATCAACTCAATGTCCATAAAAATCTCAAAGTGAATTCTAATATCTGTACAATAAGTATTATAATGTTTAATGATTTGTTTAGAATTCTTATTCTTAAGATCAATCGTGATTGATTCAAGAAATTCCTTATATTTATCAGTCCACACTCCTACTGGTAGTTCTGTAATTACAACCTTATTAGCATGAAGCGTATAATTCCCTTTAGTTTTATAAGATGTATCATTGATTTTAATAATTTTACCAGTAAATCCCCTATAGTATGGGGTCATTTCAGTCATTTCCTTTCCCTTGATATGTTTCTCAATATTAGAAATAATATCCATAGGATTATAGCAAGGAATATCTGTAGACCATCCTGTTCCAATACCTTGTGAACCATTAATTAGGATGTTTGGTAGAACTGGGACATAGTATTCTGGTTCAATAACTTTACCTTCATCATTAAGATAATTGAACAATGGGTAGTCCAAAGGATTAAACAGGGCATTTGTATGTTTCTGAAGAGCCGTGTAAATATACCTAGGTTGTGCCGAATCTTTGCCACCACCAACTCGTGTTCCAAACTGCCCAATAGGTTCGAGTAGAGGAAGATTGTTTGAACCAACAAAATCCTGTGCCATATTAACAATTGTTCCTTGTAGACTTACTTCACCATGATGATAAGCACTAATTTCACTAACAGCACTCGCCAACTGTGCAACTTTAATTTCCTTCTTAATACACTTTTTAATACAACCGAATAGAACCTTTCTCTGTGATGGTTTGAAACCATCTACAATACTAGGAATAGAACGAATATTATCTGAATTTGAAAAGTGTTTTAGGTCTTTGTTAATAAAGTCCTCAACCGCAATTTTACTTTGTGTGTAATCAAGTGTTTCTTGACGATTATAGGTAGAAAGCCATTGTTTCCTCTTATTTGAACTACCTTCTTTCTTACCAAAAGCAAGTTCCATAGAATTTTTATCGTTAACATTATCTGAGGTATACTCTACCATTTTTAGTTCTTTAAAATATTCCTTCGCTTCTTTAGCAGTACTCGTTCCCAATCCTTTATAGTATTTAGCTGAAAATTTCTTTGTTGTTTTCTTTTCCCAAGCTTTGAAGTCTGGAATACTATAGAATGGAATAGCCTTTTTATTACAAGTAACCTTGATAATCGGTGTAAGCATACTATTTTTGAAACCATCATAATTAAACAAACTAGGCCATAGTGTCTCAAATAGATTGAAGAGAAGACCCTTGATATGTGAACCATCTTCATCCTGATCGGTAAGACATAGAATCTTACCATAGCGTAGTCTATCAATAGATGTATATTCTTTACCAATTTCTAGTCCAAAAATCTTAATAATATTTTTAATTTCTTCATTCTCAGCAATCTTTTTAATATTCTTGATATCCCTAACATTAAGCATCTTACCCTTTAGAGGAAACACACCCCAGTAATTCCTACCAACAATATCTAGACCTGACATCGCTGTAGATTTAGCTGAATCTCCTTCTGTAATAATTAGGGTGCATTTACCACTTTGCTTCGAACCAGCAAAGTTAGCATCTTCCAACTTAGGAATACCCTTTAGTCTACTCTGTTTCCTACCATCATTCTTCTTAAGAGATTTCATTTCTTTCAAAGATGACAGTTCCATAGATTTTTCTACAATACCACTTTTACTAAGATTATCAATAAATTTATCACTAATCTCAAAAGTAGAACCAAATTTTGCCCGGTTTGTAGTCATACATTCTTTTGTCTGACTATCAAAACTTGGATTGTCGATAATACACTTAATGAATACAATAATATTATCCTTAATGAAATTCTGTTTTACATCAATCTTATGTTTTTTAGAAATAAATGCACTTAGTTTCTTTGTAATTTGTGATACAATATAATCAACATGCTTACCACCCTTAGATGTAGAAATACCATTTACAAATGAAACCTGTTCAAAGTTATGATTTGGTGTCATCGCCACACCAATCTCCCAGCGTTCACTCTTTTCATACACCCTAAAATAGTCCTTCTTAGGACCCAAGAATAGGTCAATATATTTTTCAAAATTTTTACTTTCTAGTTTTTCATCATTGAAATAAACAACTACACTATTATCCGTACAACAAGTAAGATCATAGGCGCGTTTCTTCATAATCTTAATCATATCATCTGTAATACCATCAGACTTGAACCTTTTATAATCAGGTGTATAGGTAATTTGGGTATAAGGTTTAGATTTATATGTAGTAATTTTAGGTTTATCCTTTCTAGTTTTGTTATCGTAAAAGGTAATAATACATTTCTTTTTTAGTGTATGATCTACAGTTTCCACACAAAACTTGGTTGAAAATATGTTTGCAAGTTTTGCCCCATAACCATTCTTACCACCAACATGCTTTAGTTCTTGTTTATTATAGTTTGAAGATGTAAGCAAATCGCCAAAAATCATTTCTGGAATATATTTTTTTTCTTCTGGGTGAATCTTAACCGGAATACCTACACCATCATTATAGACACTAATTTCACCAGTATCTTTATTAACTGTAATTTTAATAGCTGTAACCTTATAGTCTGAATTACTTTCTTTCAGACGGGTATACTGGTCCAAACTATTAACAATAATTTCATCATATAGTTTATATTCTCCAGGGATATAAGTCAAATCACCTTCTTGCATCCTACTATCATCTTCATTATAATACCACGTATGGATAGTGTTTTGTTCTGTATCACCGATATAGGTATCCGGTAGTTCAAGAACATGCTGTTCGTGGGTAAACTTTTTATAGGATTGAGTCGCCATTGTGTATTAATCGGTTGTATTTTTTAAATAAATCAATTTTATTTAATATTATTTTTTTATCTATAGATGTTATAATGATTAACAAAATTCTAATTTACACTATCTCAATAACTATATTACTATTAATTCTATTATTTATTAATAGAATTATAAACTATAAAAAAAATAAAACCACAACAACAACAAGAACAACCCAACCCCCTAAAGAGTTACGACCTATTATAATTAGTAATTCTATAGAAGACCAATTCTATTGGGGTAATGATGAAATGAAAAATTAAATTATAAATATATATTAATATGAATATGAATAAATTTATTAAAAATTTAAGCACTGTAAATATAGCACTTCTTGTTGTTTTAGTGTGCATCTGTTTAATATTTCTATCAACTGTAATAAATAGTAAATATAAAAAATATAAAACAAATAATAGTGTAGAACAAACTATTAATCGCATTAAAGGCATTCGTGAAGGATTCAAAACAAACGATTTCAATAAAGCTAATATGAATAGTGGCAAACAAGCAGAGGAACTTATCAATATAGCTGCTGAAAAGGCGGCAAAAGAAAAAGAAGAACAGGAACAGGAAAAACTTGAGAAGGAACAGGATGGTGTTGAAGATCCAGAATTTGGTGATCCCGATGAAGAGGTTGGATTGGGAGAACTTGATGGTAATGAAGGTTCTTCTCTTGATGTTATGTTTGAAAACTTAAAGAGCTTAGAAAAAAAATGTAAAGACTATGAAGACAGTCAAGAAAAAAATGACTTGGATGATAAAAGAAAACACGAAGAACTAATCCAGGAACAGCTTGATATAGAAAATGTAAAGATTAATGAATTAACCCAGATTGTTAATTTTTATAGAAAAAAGTATACAGAGAAAAAATCGGTAACCGGACAATGTAGAAAACAAAAATTTGGCGAACTTGAAAAAACTATGAAAGATGTTGTAGAACTAAGCAACCAACATAATAATAGTGCTAGTAAACACGAAGTTAATGTAAAATTACCATCTAATTAAAATAATCTTATATAATATACAATGATATATGTAAATATTATGGTATTTTTATTACTATTAACACTTATTTTACCTAATTTTATGAATAGTTCTATTTAATATTATATTGTATAAATATAATGAATAACTATATAGTTTTTTTAATACTATCTCTAATAACTATTTTTTTATTAAAAAAATTATTAGAGCAAAATGAACAATTTTCAGTTAATGAGTCTGAATTCCAATCTTACCAAACCGCATTAAAACTCAAGGATGAAAATAGATTAAAAATTATCAAAGATGATTCTTCTTTATTTGCACAGTTTTGTAATAAAATTAAATATTTTGATGATAACTACGATTCCTCATCTAAGATTAAAATGTTTACAAAATACTCTAAACAAAATATTATTAAAAAATTAAAGAAAAAACAGGACAAATTACTAAAGGAAACCTTTGACCTCCAAGAAAAAATATATAATAATAAGGATGATATTGAATACCATAAAAATTATGAAGATTTAATCGATGATAAAACAAAACAGTATATACAGGTATTAGATAAAGCGATTGAAAATATAAAGGAAAATATTAATATTACACCTAAGATTGAATATTAAACATAATTTTAAATTTTAATATTAAATAATAGTAATGAATACTACAATTTATTTAATAGTAATTATAATAGTATTGCTATTTCTGATAAATATGTATAATAAAATGGAAGGGTTTACCAGTTCTAATAACATGTTAACTATTAATAAATATTTTATAGAAAATATTGTACCTTTATCAGACCCTAAAGAGACTGGTTATATAATTACTGCAATTAATCCTAATAAAGGTGAATTTAATCCTAATCACCTCTATAAAATTTATAGTTTGAAAAATATTAATAAAAAGGATGATACACATCATAATAACTATAAACCTTTGATGAATGGTAAAGTTGATGATTCTACTTTAATTGTACACTTGTTATGGCATCATGATGAATTAGATAATAACTATAAATCAATGGGCAAACGATTAATGTGTGTTGGTCTAAAACATGTTAATAGTAAACCGGAATATACTATCTATTATAAACAAACAAGTGATATAGAAAGTAAATGGATAGAATACCCCAAACAACACAAAGATAAATCTATTAAAAGTATAATATATGATCTGAATGATAATTTGTTAGGTATTGATTATAGAGATAATCAGATTTATCAGTTAGATGATATGACACATATTTGGAATGGTCCTATTAACTATGACCCTAATATTAACTTACATAAACTTGTATTTAATACAGAAAAAATTATGGTTTCTATAGATGTTTATGGAAAAATTCACAAACATTCATCTGTTGATTGGAAAAATACTCCATGGATTAAATTAGATGAGCTTAATAAACCAAATCATAAAACAGATAACGTTATTCCAGAATATTTATTTTATGATTTAATTTATGATTCTGATGGTAAATTCATTGCTTTAGCTAAAGAAATAGATTATGAATTAAATAAACAAACCAGAATATTAAAACAATTTGTAAATCAATCTAAGTTTGTTGATTATTATGAAGATGAAAAGGTAAACCAGGTTGTTTCTAAGGATGAGAAGGTTCTATCCAAAAATGATATTATTATGTATAAAACTGGTATTGATAGTAATAAATTCGATTATCTTGCCTTAGATGATGAAACAATTCTTAGAAATAAAGATAAACCGGAATTGCAAAGAAAAACCGTTGCTATGATTAACCTAAATCACTATCTTAAAATAAAACGCAAATTACTACAAAAATGTAAAAATTTAAGAAATTCATTTTCTAAAACTAAACTTAAAAAACATGATATTAATTCTAATATTTCGGTTTATAATACTATAGAAAGTATTATTAGTGACCTTGATAAAAAATACGATAATTAATTATATAATAATATATATAATATGAATACATTTACTAATGAAGAAATAGAACAGGTTGTTATACCTAGGTCGCGTAATATTACTAAATCCAAAGTAGATATCGCTAATTTATCTTCTGAAGGTAGTGATGAAATTATGAAAGAGTATATTAAAAATGTCAAAAATAATACAAAATGTTCTACACCTAGATTTACTAATAATTTCTTATCTAAAACTAGTATTGAATCTATTGAAAGACAAAAATTACTACAGATTGTTAAACTTAATGAACTAAAACATATTTTAATTAAACTATCTATTATGGAAAATTTAAATAATACAGAAAATTAAATATAATTATATATCATAATATGATAAACTATATCAATCTTTTTTTTATAGTTTTTAACATTTTTTTGTTATTGATTCTTTATAATAATAACAAAAACAATATAGAAACCTTTACAAATAAAAATGATACCGAATGTATGGAAAAAACCAGTTCATGTCTATACGATGAATCTAAAAATAAAACCGAAAACAGAACAAAATGTATGGAGGAATGTAAAAAATATCCCGATTGTGAAGAATCCGCTTGTGTTACAAAATGTATAGACAAAAAATGTAGCAAATGGACTTCATCTAAATGTGACTTCACTCCATTTGGCAACAGTATAGATTCTTGTACTAAGGTATGCCTTGATACACCTGGCTGTAGTTACACTAAATGTTATGATAAATGTAGTAACTGTAAAAGCGAAATGGACTGTCCCTGGTATAAAAAAATAATTAATGAACAGGAAATATTTATTAAACAAAATACATCCAAACTAATAGATCCTTCTGCCCCCTTACCACCTACTATTTTTGTTACTGTTAAAGATGACCATACTGCAAAAGTTCAATTAAATCCACCATTTTCCATAAAATCATCCAACTCTACCACCGAAGCCGCTACCACTGAAGCCGCTACCACAGAAGCCGCTACCACTAAAGCCGCTACCACTGAAGCTGCTACTACCACTGAAGCTACTACTACCACTGAAGCTACTACTACCACTGAATTCGAAGGATTTACTACAGAAGGTTCTACTACTGAAGGTTCTACTACTGAAGGTTCTACTACAGAAGGTTCTACTACTGAGAGTACAGTTCCACACGAAATAGATTTTAATAAATTAGATGTAGGTATAAACTCATTTATGTATATTGTTTATAAAACACAAGATAAAAATAGCGGGACAAGAATAGGAACACATTATTTATCATATGATGATAAAAAAGAAATAAAAAGTTATAATGAGAATAATGATAAAAATAAAAGATTACCTTTAATAGAATTTGATATAGGAGATTTAGATAAAAATACATTCTATAATATAGCTATACGTTCGTATAGAGATGATGATACAATAAGTCCATTATCTAATATATTTACTATACTTCCAAATAAAGAGAAGAAACATAGTGTGCCAAGACTAATTAATGACAAAAATAGCAGTAACAGTAATATTAATACTGATATAGATATTGAATCTAAAATATGCAATAATGAATAATATAAAAATATCTAATTAACATATATGAAATATAATAAACTTATAATTTGTTTAATTACCTTTTTAATTGGTGTTCTTATTTATAAAATTAAAAATATAAATAGAACAGAAGGATTTAAAGATGTAGAATCAGATTATACACGGAAGATTGGACTCTGTAAAAATTGTAACGGTGGGTATAAACAGTTTACAGGAGACTCCAATGATAAGACTACATATAATACTTATATAGAAGGCCTCAATATAGACAAATGTAAAGATAAGTGTATGAACGAGTCAAATTGTTTTAGTATTTCCTGGCAAGAAAACTATAAGAATGCCTCGACTGTTGGTCAGTGGTGGCCCACCAACTTATGTAGACTTCATTATTATAATGACCCTGGATGTACAGATATTAACAAAATTTCAGGGGATACCTTCTACGCTGATCATCGATGTTTTATTAAAACCAACAGTAAGTTTGTACCCCCAAAAACAACCAAAGCACCTACAGACGCACCTACAGACCCCGGATGTAAAGATACAAATGAACAGTGTGCAGCTTGGGCGAAGGATGGTGAATGTAAAAATAATCCTGCTTATATGCTTCCCAATTGCGCGAAGAGTTGTAACATGTGTGGTCCTAAAGAAATACCTACAGACGCACCTACCGAAGCACCTAAAACTTCTAAAAAGGAATACTCTCCTGGGTGTTATATCTTTACAAGAAACTGCAATGATAATGAATACTGGAAAGAAAACTCAACGGGTGAATGGTATAATGATGAAGTAGATGGCGTTTCTCCTGTTAATTCTAAATATGAATGTAATAACAAACAAACAAGTGTAAAAGAGATGTGTGGGACGAGAGCTTACGTTAGAAATATGTATGTTCCAAGACCTAATACAACTTTAGATCCTAACGCAACTACACCTGAACCTAAGCCTACTACTACTAAAAAGCAATACTCTCCTGGGTGTTATATCTTTACAAGAAACTGTAATGATAATGAATACTGGAAAGAAAACTCAACTGGTGAATGGTATAACGATGAAGTAGATGGCGTTGCTCCTGTTAATTCTAAAGAAGAATGTAATAACAAACAAACAAGTGTAAAAGAGATGTGTGGGACGAGAGCTTATGTTAGAAATATGTATGTTCCAAGACCTAATACAGAAGCACCGATTAGGGTTTCCCCTATTACCAAACAACCTTATACATATAAAGCCGGAACAGATATATATGAATTAAAATGGAACACCGGTGCAAAAATGACTGAAATGTATCCAGCCGCAAAACTATTAACAAAAGATTATACAAAATATTTCGAACTTAAGATTAGTAGTGTCCTATTAGACGACCTATATTTATCCCCACCAGAGTTTGAGATTGATAGTATAGATGTTACAGATGGTTGGTTCGGTGGTAATTTTAGAATTGTAGCTAAACTATATGGTAAACTTGATAAAAAGGTATTAGATGAATATTATGATTATATAATTTTAAGAACTCTAGAAAAGGTAGTAGAAGAGTATAATCCAAATTCTACAACTGTAACTAATACTACAGTTGCCCCTGTTACAGTTGTACCTATTAGTGTTTCTCCTGTTACAGTTTCCCCTATTACCAAACAACCTTATACATATAAAGCCGGAACAGATATATATGAATTAAAATGGAACACCGGTGCAAAAATGACTGAAATGTATCCAGCCGCAAAACTATTAACAAAAGATTATACAAAATATTTCGAACTTAAGATTAGTAGTGTCCTATTAGACGACCTATATTTATCCCCACCAGAGTTTGAGATTGATAGTATAGATGTTACAGATGGTTGGTTCGGTGGTAATTTTAGAATTGTAGCTAAACTATATGGTAAACTTGATAAAAAGGTATTAGATGAATATTATGATTATATAATTTTAAGAACTCTAGAAAAGGTAGTAGAAGAGTATAATCCAAATTCTACGTCCGTATCGTCTAACAATGGGTTTCAAACTACTACTGTACCTAAAACAACTGCAAAAATTTATAATCCAGAAGAGTTAAGTATTGTTAATGATGTCAGTTCTAATGGGGAACGACAGTTTCGTTTAAAAGTTTCTAAAAATGGGGTAGAAAATAAAATGGAATATGCTGACCAGGTTCTAACTCCCGAAACAATTACTACATATGTAAATGAAGAAAATATAAATTTGAATATAGATCCAGAATTAAAGAAATGGATTATGAAAAAACTAAAGGAAAATCCTAATATACTACCAATAACTAGAAATAATAATGTAGAAGAATCTAAAACAGTGAAGTTTAAATGTTCATCCTAAATTAATTTCTATTAGTATTTTAATGAATAATTTTATAATAATAATTCCTATTTTGGTAATACTATTTTTTTTATTAGTTGTTAAGCGTGTAGAAAATTTTGAATCAACTGAACCAGTTAGCGCAACTAATATTGCAAAATTACACAATGATATAGCAATGTCTATTGGTTCAAATAATAATACTAGCGAACCAGGAGTTACCAGTTCCAGTGGATCTTCAAATGGTAATTCAAATATTAAAAATACTCAACTTGAAAGAGTGGCAAGAGAAATAGCAAGAGAATACTGTCCTTGTGATAAAGATTTTGATATGGATGATTATGTCCCAAAAACATCCCTCAAGGATAATTGTCCTAAGGTCCCAAATCTTGATGACTACATACATAAATCAGCTCAGCAACCCCAGCAGAAATGTCCGGCATGTATATGTCCAACAATTGACCTAAAAACCCCAGATCTAACTGAATCGCAGTGTAAAAATTTATTTAAGAAATGTAAAGATAATAAATCATTTTTACAATCTCTTGATGACCACATTGTAGATAACTTTAATAAACCTATCTGCCCTAAGGCCCCTGAGTGCCCTAATGAGGAAAAAATTAGAGAGAATATTATGTCTAAACTTAAATGTCCACCACCAGCACCTTGTCCTGTCTATAAAGATGTTCTTCCTCTAATAATGAATCTATTAGAACATAACACAGATGAAAACACGGTGACATTAAATAGAGTTAGAGAACTTCTTAAGGATAAAACCAAAAACCCCCCTTCTACTACACTTGGTCCTTCTACTACACTTGGTCCTTCTACTACACTTGGTCCTTCTACTACACTTGGTCCTTCTACTACACTTGGTCCTTCTACTACACTTGGTCCTTCTACCACTCTTGCACCTGGTAATACTCTTGCCCCTGGTAATACTCTTGGTCCTTCTACTACTCTTGCACCTGGTAATACTCGTTCTCCTGCTACTACTCTTGCACCTGTCACTACTCGATCTCAAGTTACCTATAGACCAGAAACAACAACAACAAAAATGGGTATGAATAACCATAATCATTATAAGAATAATAATGTTACGGTTGACCCTTCTAATATTAATAGTTTGTTAGAAGACCAGAGAGCAGAAAATATGAATTATAATGGAGAATCAGAGGATGATTCAAATGGAAATGATTTTTTCCCGGCAAGTAACTCGGAAAAATGTAAATCACTACCTCTCCGAATATAAATTATTATAGTTATATATAATGTTATATCCATTTCTTCTATTATTATTTTTAGTAATTATAGTGTGTGTAAGTTGTTATAAACCAGAACCATTTATTCCAGGAAAATCATTTGCAAGATATTATAAACCACAAACGTGTAATACCCATGATGACTGTTTTAGAGGTAGTGTATGGAGATCTGAAATATATCAGGATGTTTGTCAGCCACCTGGAAAGTTAAATCGGACTAAAAAACCTCTTATAACAGATTGTATTAAACGTTTGTAAATGAATCATACTCGTTTGATAATTTTTTTTTTCTAAATGGAGAATTGGGGTTCCAGTAACACCAATACAACCAGTTATATATTTTATAGATATAATTATAATAAACTATACTTTCAGACCTAATTATATGTACTTGTTTTTTAAAATCATTAAGAAACAGATATGATATGTCAACCTGACTTAGTAATGTTTTATCCCATAATAATGAATTATTTATAGCTAATTTTTTTTTATTATTAAGAACAGAATTAAAACTTTTATAACGGTCAGAATTATCAAATTCCTCTTCTAAATAATGTGTTTTATTAGAACCTGACAAAACATATAATGTATTTGTTTTAAAATTCTGATATGTTTCTGGTAATAAATATTTCCTAACAAAATATTCGCTAATATAACTATTATAATTAATATTATTATCATTCAAATAATGGTATAAACACATTTCAAATGAATTATAAATAGAGAAATCACAGGTGTCTTCACTAAAGGTATGATTATTTGTATCACATATATGATTCTTAAATTTTTCGGTATTAATGTCTTTAATTAAATTATAAACTTCATGTTCAGGTATTTCCTTTCCAATATTATGCATAATAACTTTAATAAATAGGTTATTTAGAATAAGATTCGTATTTAGATGTTGATTATTTAATATCGTTATATATAGTTTTTTAAGTAATTCTATATTTATAAATTTACTTTTATAAATATGACAACAGACAACTTCTAACGAAAAAACCTCAATTAAATTATAAATATACTCATTAAACCTCTTATTTATATCATTTGTTATAATACTTTTTAAAGTTATAGACATGTAATATTTCTATTTATAAAGTATTTAAATCGTTTATTTATGTCTCTTATAAATAATCCTAGAGAAACTTTAATTTTAGCCAAAGATAATCTTTTAAATAGTAGTTTAGAGTTATTTACAGAACACCAAAACGTTATAACAAAAGGTGTTTTATTTATTGGTGGGTTTACATTAACTTCTATACTAACAGGCGATTCTTCTATATTTTATTATTACTACTGGTTTTTGTTAGGTGTTCTATCAACTATAGGGTTCGGGGTTGGATTGCCTACAGGTACATTATTTCTTATCCCGACTATAATTAATAATTATAATACAACAACTATAACTGAAACAATTAGTTCTGATGTTTTCTGGAAATCTCTTCCTATTGTATTGTGTTGGGGAATAGGAACAGCTATAGGTGAATTGCCACCCTATTTTCTGGCAAGATATAACCAGAAGGAATATCAAGAATATGTAAAAGATTATTCGAAATATATAGGTTATCTAAAAAAAAATAGTTTCGTATTTATAGCAATTGGATCATCCTGGCCGAATGTCACATTTGATTTTGTTGGAATGTTATGTGGACTAAATGATATATCTGTTTTTAATTTTATAATTCCTACTATAATAGGTAAAGCTTTCATAAAGGCTCCGTTCCAGTTATTATGTGTAATTTATTTCTATTCTGAACTATCGAATAATAAGATGATAATTACACCCCCATCCTACATTGCATATATACTAAATATAATATTTAGTTGTATTATCGTGTTATTTATAAAAAAAACGATTGAAACCCTAGCAGATAATGAATTAAAATCAAAATTGATTTCTGAAAAATAATAATTTAATAGTAACAACATGAAATACCTTGTTATCCTCGAATCTGGGACTAAAATTGATAAATTTAAAAAGATTCTAGGTAAAACAGACTATGTATTTTGTGCTAGTTTTGGTCATATCAGAGATTTAGAACAAAAAAAAATGTCTATTGATATAGAAAACAATTTCAAACCAACTTATAAAACAATACCTGGTAAAAATACTGTTATTAGTAATATTAAAAAATTGTATAAAGATTGTGACCGTGTCCTATTAGCTTGTGATAATGATAGAGAAGGAGAAAGTATTTCTTGGCATCTTTCCGAAGTTCTAAAACTAAAACAAAATGAACGTAAGAGACTTATTTTCAATGAAATTACAAAAACAGCCGTGATTGAAGCAGTAAAACACCCAAAGGATATTAATATGAATATGGTTTATGCACAGCAAGCAAGACGGTTGCTTGACAGAATTATTGGATTTACAATATCTCCTATTCTATGGAAACATATACAAAATTCATATAGCAAGGAAAAAACACTATCAGCGGGTAGGGTCCAGAGTGTGGTTCTGAATTTGATTATAGAAAGAGAAGATGATATTAGTAAATTTAAAAGTGCTAATAGTTATAAGGTAAACAGTATATTTATTAGTTTAGGTAATAATATAACTTGTGATTTGAATAAAGAAATCAAAAACAAAAAAGAAACAACTAACTTTTTAGAACAATGTACTGATACTACTTTTAAGGTGGATGATATTAAAAAAAATAAATTAGTAAAAAAACCATCCCCTCCTTTTATTACATCTAGTCTACAACAAGAATCAAGTAATAGGTTTAGGATGTCCCCAAAAAGCACTATGTCTGTTGCCCAAAAATTATATGAAAAGGGTCATATCACATACCATAGGACAGATTCTGTAATTCTTTCTGAAGAAGCTAAAAAAAATATTAAGCAATATATTATTGAAAATTTTGGAGATAAATACTATAATAATAATACCTTTAAAAATAAAGATAGTAATTGTCAGGAAGCACACGAAGCCATCCGTCCAAGTAATATTAGTTTCACTCCAGAAGATCTAGAACCAAATGAAGAGAAGTTGTATAATCTTATTAAAGAAAGGACACTTTCATGTATGATGGCTGATTCAAAATCGGAAATCACCTCTTCCTTTATTAAAAGTGAAGATATAGAAAAATACTTCTTTATCTATAAAACCGAAAAGGTTCTATTTGATGGATTTATGAAACTACAAAAGAAAAAGGAGGTTCCTAAATCTAACACACTTACTAAGGGCGAAGAGATTGATTTTAAAAATATTAAAGCAACTGAAAAATACACAAAACCTAAACTCAGATATACCGAAGCAGGACTTATCAAAAAACTAGAAGAACTGGGTATAGGACGACCTAGTACGTATGCGTCTATGACTAATATTGTTCAGGAACGTAATTATGTAGAGAAAAAGGATATAGAAGGTTGTGATGTAGAACTAGATGTTATAGAAATTAATAATAATGATAAAGAATTGTATCCAAGTAAACTAAAAACAAAAAGCGGTGTAGAAAAGCAAAAACTGGTTCCTACTAATATTGGCGGTATTGTTAATACCTTCATGGTTAGTAATTTTAAATACCTTATATCTCCTGATTATACATCTATTATTGAACAAAAGTTGGACGAAATTAATCTTGGTAAACTAAACTGGTATGACTTTTTGAAGAATATCTATGGTGACCTAAAATCAAATAGTTCTATACTTATTGATACGACAAGTCTAGAAAAAGACAAATATAAAAGAGTTCTTGGAAAACATCCAGAAACAAAAGGAGAAATAGTTTGCTATATTGGAACATATGGACCAGTTGTGAGACACACCAATAAATCTAAACATAATTATTCACCTATTACAAATATTAATATAGAAGATATAACACTAGAAGAAGCTATTAATTTACTTAAATATCCAAAAAAACTTGGTAAGTATAAAAACAAAGAGGTTGTTATTAAAAAGGGTAAGAATGGAATATATCTAAATTATGACAAAAAAAACTTTTCAATCCAGGAAGAATGTAGTTTAAAAGATGCAACAACGATTATAACTTCGCAAAAGAATAATCTTATCAAAACAATTAATAAAGATATTATCATTAAAAATGGACAGTATGGTCCATATATTCATTATAAAGCAAAACATTTTATAAGTATTAAAACAGACCCAGAAAAATTATCAGAAGAAGATTGTCTATTACTCATCAAAAAAAAATTCAAAAATTAATTGGCATTAAAGGCAACCGGTTCGCTTGTTTCTTTAAAATCAGCCGGATTAAAAATAGCACCATTACACCATTCCTGATTTTTAATAGTTAGGTCCCGAATGATCATTTTGCGACTAGTTCTTTCGTTAAATAGACCACTTTTAGCGCTATCTGTAAAAATTTTATCTAGGTTAGAAGAATCATCGTGTTCTATAAGTTTATTGTGTATATTGAATGTTTTATGTTTGTCCGCCTTTTTATTGATATTTAGGAGGAATGCTTCATCATTCATATAACCCATATTTTGTTGGTCATAGTGATCATTAAATGTATCCTTATTTTCTAATAGTTTTTCAGATGAAAGAGGGTATCTATCATCATGTCTATCATATTTTTTAGGATTAGTACTTTCCCTAACCCGAGGTCTTGGGGGAAGGATATTATTTTTTATTTTATTATCAATCGGTTTAAATCGCCTATAAATAGTATTATTTTCTGCACATTCTTTATTATAATTATTGTAAACAACCGGATTAAAATCACACGGTAGAACACGAGTAAATTGATTACTAATATTTGGTTTCTGCTTTAAAATCTGTTGGTATAAAGACATTTACTATTATAATATATTTTATTTATTAAATAAAATTGATTAAAATAATAATTACATATAATAACATAACTTTACACTAAACAATGTCAACCGAAACAGAAAAGAAAAACCCGTACAATTTCAACAATAAACTTATTACAAAAGAATTCGTAGAAGACATACTACAACAATATGAAATCTATGAAATCACAAATCTTAAAATTTACCAGCAAGCATTTACCCACAAATCCTATTCTATTACAAAAAATAATCTAGAAGATATTATCGATAAACCAGAAGGAGGGTTAGAACTAATGGATGGCGACCTTGAACGTATCGAATTTCTAGGCGATTCTGTTCTTGGACTAGTTATTGCTAAATATCTATTCGAAAGATACCCCAAACAGAATGAAGGGTTCCTTACTAAACTTAAAACAAAGTTGGTAAATGGGGAAGCTCTTGCCTACTTTTCTAAAGAACTCGGATTCAGTGAATATATTCTTATGTCTAGACATATTGAAGACAAATGTAATGGTAGGAGTTCAACCAATATTCTAGAAGATGTTTTTGAAGCCTTTATTGGTGCTCTATTTCTGGATTTCAATAATATTGAAGTTGAAGATAGTAATAAGGTATATACTGACTTCTATTCAGGAGTTGGATTTCAGATCTGTGAGCGATTTATTATTAATCTAATAGAAGAAAAGGTCAATTTTGAAGACCTTATTAATAATGATACTAACTACAAAGACCAACTTAACAAATATTATCACGCAACTCATCATATGTCGGTAACCTATAAACATATTTCGTGTGAAGTAGTTGATAACCACAAGAGTTTCATGGTGAATGTTATTGGATTTCAGGATGAAATACTTTCTAGTGGTGAAGGCAAAACAAAAAAGAAGGCAGAGCAGAATGCATCTAAAAATGCCCTGGTTAATCTAAAACTTATCTAGATATTATTAAATTTATTAATTGTAATTGCTATTCCAGGCAGAATTGCCGCGATATCCAGTATACCCTGTATACCCTTTATTATTATTGCTATCGCTAAAAATGTACTCGTCACCATATAATTCTCGTGTTTTCCATGCCATTTCACCATTATAATTATAATCATCGTTTGTATTATCATTAACTAGACTTTCCTTTTTTGTTCGTTTAGTATACTTTCTAGGTTTCTTTTTAACTACCTTATTGATGACCTTTTTAATTTTTTTTTTTGATTTCTTTTCTATTTTCTTCTTTACAACATTCCTTATAGGTTTCTTGGGAGGGGTTCTTTTAGGTGTTGGTAGTGAACGCGAAGGAGGGGTTCGTTTAGGAGGAGGAGGATAAGATGGTGGAGGAGGAGGTGTATTCTTTGCCTTTTTCTGGGCTAATCGTCTTCTTTGCTGGTCTCGTTCTAAATAATATTGTTGTTTAGGTGTTAGAGGCGGAAAATCGTTCTTAGTTTTACGAGTTTTTTTCGTGTGTTTCATAATATTATTATACTATATATTTTTTTGTTATAAAAAATTGATTATTATATTATGAAGATATATTAGTATGCCTCGATTTTACAAAGATACCTACCAGAACCGAAAACTTGACCGTGTTGGAAAAGAAATCATGTCTAAAAAAACGTTGAAACTAAAGAAGGTTGTTCCTAAGGATGAAGAAAAGAAATGCATTGAGAAATGTTCTGAACTTTCCAAAAAAAAGAAACTCGTTATTAAACCTAAAAAAAATAAACTTATCATTAAACCTAAAAAAAAAGAATTTGTAATGCCTGATAGACCAGAAAGAACCGACGAGGAAGATAATCTACTTACTACATATGAAGACCAAATGTTAAAGGAACTACCGATGCGTAAATTAACGGATATGGAATATGAAGAAGAGACTAGACGATTAGAGGCGAAATACCTTAAAGTGATTCGTGGGGATACATAAATTTATTGAGTGGAATGGGAGGATTAGCCTATTCTAATTAAATAATTTTTATTTTATTTTTCTATGTATATATTATATGGGTGGAGGATTAATGCAATTAGTTGCTTACGGCGCACAGGATGTCTACCTTACTGGTAATCCGCAGATCACTTTCTTCAAGGTTGTCTACCGCAGACACACTAACTTCTCTATGGAATGTATCCAACAGACATGGAGTGGAAATAGTATTGCTGACGGCAGATGTGTAGCCACTATTTCCCGTAATGGTGATTTAATTCATAAAATGCACCTTCAACTGGATATTGGCGCTACTAACGATAATTATAACAATATATCAGATTATATAGATTACGTGGAAGTAGAAATAGGCGGCCAGAAAATAGACAGACAGAGTGGCGCTTATATGCTGGCCTATAATGAAGTCAGAGATGAAATATATGGGTCCGGGAGTATAGCCCGTAATACCCTAAAACAAAAAACATATGGATTTAATCTAGACCAGGATCAAAGTAAATTTATACCTCTTAATTTCTGGTTCTGTAAAAACGCCGGCCTCGCTCTCCCTCTTATCGCTCTACAGTATCATGAAGTAAAAGTTATATTAAGCCATAGACTTACTACCCGCTTTACTAATTTAGCCAATGCCTCGAAAGACGCCCCAAGGGATATTGCGGGTGATATGAATATACTTAGAAATACATTATGGGTCGACTATATCTATCTAGATACCGATGAACGCAGACGTTTCGCACAGGTTTCGCACGAATACCTTATTGAACAGGTGCAGGAGCAGATACTCCAGGGAGGTGTTTCTGGAGACCACGAATTACGATTTAATCACCCTGTAAAAGAACTAATGTGGTTTTCTACTTTAACTTCAGGTGGACCTAATTTTAAAGATGATAGGTATTTAGACAATGGTATATCATTACCAGTAGTAAGGCATAGTGATTTAGCAAATGTTACCTATTCTTTAAAACTCAATGGACATGAAAGATTTAGTGCGAGGCCTCATACGTATTTCTCAAGGGTTCAATTATATCAACATCATAGTGGCGATGGGTCTTTAAATAATTATACTAATGCTGAGGAAGATTTAGAAGGCGGTCTTTTAGGTCCGGTGTGGGTGGGTGACCGTGTGAACTATATATCGGATAGTATTTGTATCTATTCTTTTGCTTTAAATCCAGAAGAACACCAGCCATCAGGTACATGTAATTTTTCAAGAATAGACAGCGCAGTATTAAATACAGGTAATACCCGTATAGCCTCTTCTACTGACCCAAACCTTAATACTTTAGGGCAAGATGAGGCTATATGGCCTGGGGTACCACAAGAAGGTGGTAGTAGTACACATTTATTAACAGCGAGAATAGTAGCGATAAACTACAATGTGTTAAGAATAATGAGTGGAATGGGAGGATTAGCCTATTCTAATTAAATAATTTTATTTTATTTTACTTTAATTTTATTTTTAAAGAACTACCGATGCGTAAATTAACGGATATAGAATATGAAGCAGAGACCAGACTATTAGAGGCGAAATACCTTAAGGTTATTCGTGGGAAAAAATAAATTTATTTGTTAATAAAAAAATTGATTTCAATATATATATCTATTTTTTATTACAAATACAATCAACATGAGTTACGAATCAAAACATTTTAACGCTCTCTGGCGATCATCCGCCAATGAAGGTGTACCATATTCAGAGGATTTTCCTGAAGCTCTACTAACACTACCTGAATTTATAGATGGTGCTCTGGGTGCTGGAAAGGCATCACAGGTTGATATTACGTTTGATATTACAAATAAAGATAAATGTATTTTAATTGTAGAAGATAATGGAGTAGGAATTACAAGTGTTAATAGAATTACGAGATGGGCTGCCGCAGAAATAGGCGATAATTTGACTGAAAATATTTATGGACATGGGTCTAAAAAAGCACTAACAAAATTTTGTCCGGATTATAATGATGCGGACTGGACGTTGGAATGGCGTAAAAAAGGAAATTTGAATAAATTAACTGCCCCATTTCTGGGGAAAGAAACAAATCATATAGATGATAATGATGAAGATGAAACTACTTGTAAGGATAACGGAACCAAATGGACAGTAAACTTTAAAAATTCTGTTCTAGGAAAATATAACACTCCAAAAAAACTTATGCCTGCTCTAGAAGAAATTATTAGAACACGATATGAACCATCAGATTATCACGAATATACTATTAATATAAATGTTATTAATGGTTCTGAAGAGATTAAAGAAAGTTCTAGTTCTTGGAAGTCTCTAAAGGAAACTCTAGATTTTGAAATTACTTTTGGTAATGTTATTAAAACTCATGAGAAAGAGATTCAAGTCGATAATACTACTGTAAAATTTGTGTCTTATAAAATTACGGCTGATGGTAGAAAATACAAAGGTCCATTAGATCGCTTCCCCAAGTATGGTTGCAAAAATATGAACTCAACAAGAGTACATATTTCTAGACTTGGAAGATATATTGAACATATGCCTTATTCAAAATTTTTAAGCAAAGAATCGCATAATAGCATGAATGGACAAATCGGGTTTATTCAATTTTATGGAGTACTTCCTAAACCTTGTACAACAAAGGTAAAATTTTTCGAGGAATGTCCTATCTTTAAAAAAATGACTAAAGAAATAAAAAAATACTATGAAAGTATTAAAATAACTACAAGTTCACCCACAACAAAATCTGCTGCCAAAACTCCTGCTGCCAAACCTTCTGCTGCCAAAACTCCTGCTGCCAAAACTTCTGCTGCCAAAACTCCTGCTACCAAACCTTCTGCTACCAAAACTCCTGCTACCAAACCTTCTGCTACCAAAACTCCTGCTGCCAAAACTTCTGCTGCCAAAACTCCTGCTACCAAAACTCCTTCTACCAAAACTCCTGCTGCCAAAACTTCTGCTGCCAAAACTCCTGCTACCAAACCTCCTGCTACCAAACCTTCTCTGCCTATACCAGATGATTTTATACCTATTAGAACTGATAGTAATTCTATGACAAGCGAAGATTATGAAATATTGAAACAGTTGAAAGAAAAATATTCCATGGGTATAATCACCAAGAATCTAAAAGCAATGAATTAATTAGAATAACTTTACTTATAAAATTGTAGATAGAGTGCACTAACAGACATTATACCATAAAAAAGAGGGATCATATCAATTACAGTATTATTTGGGTCTTCACCCAAAGATATTTTTTTATTAATGTAAATATATTGAAATATATTTACGAGTATCATAATTAGTCCAAGCATAGCAATCCATTTGTGTTTGAATGTTCCGGCAATACTAGCAATACCCAACCCGGTTCTCATATATGCTAGGTAGGTTCGTTGATTTGCGAGTTTTGTGCTAAATCCTGGTGTAATCATATACTATTTAATAATATTAAAAATCATTATTCATGAGGTTTTAAAGAATTAAAAAATGTTGTTGACGCCCACATACTAATTGTAATCCACATATTTTTTATTATTGTTCTAGAATTTAGTTGTACCCAATCTATACACTGGCACTGTGGAGATATAACCATAAAGGGTGATTTCAAAAACCCTATAATATTTTTAGGCGTACAAAAATAAATATAGGAATGAGAACTAACATAATGAACCATTATCCAAAAAAAATATAATCTAAAATAAGACCAACTAATTGTAATTAATACCTTAGCGGCCTGTATAGAAGAAGTTTCTACCAACATTAATAAAGTTTACAATTAAACTTTAAATAAATTGATAGATAAACATAATAATAGCAATACCAGATACAATATAAACCGTTTTACTGCTGTTATATAGTGTTTTAAACAAATTTTTATCCTTAAGAGAGCCTTCTATTTCATTGAGTTCTTCGAGTGAGATAAAGTTACCCATGTTGATTGTATTTATTTGTTGTTTAAACATATTTATTCAATTTTTATAAAAAAAATAATAATATTATTATATATGTCTTTAAAAGTTAAACTTGAAAATAAAGATGGAATTATAGAAAAAAAAAAAGGATTAGATGTAAGCAAAGGTGTATGTGTCTTTCCTTTCGTTCATAAAGAGGTAGAATATAATGAATGTTTTAAAGGTGCTAAGGGTAACTGGTGTGCAACAGAAGTAAATCCTAAAACCAATAAAATTCGCAAATGGGCATATTGTGATCCAGACCCCAAAAATAACAACTACTCTAATTATCTTAATAAACTTATAGAAGATAAATTTGAAGAACATAAAAAATCAAAAGAAACCAAACCTAAAAAAAAACTAATACTTAAAACTAAAAAAAAATCAGCAGCAAAGAAAGTGATTCCATCTAAAAAGTCTTCTGCTAAAAAGGATTCATCACCCAAAAAGGCGACACCACCGGTTGTTAAAAAAACAAAAAAACTTAAGTTATTAATTAAATTTGACCCACTAAAAGTAAATCCAGATTGGTTAGTAAGTGTTCCTAAAATAACTAACCCAACTAAGTATGTTTTAAATAATAAAAAATCTTTTATTAATTGGTTTGATTCAACTTATGGTGACTACAGAGTTAAAAAGGATAGTCAATTTGTAAAAAGTGCTACATTCGATTATTTTAATCACCAAAAAATAATTAGAGACTATATTAACCATAATTCACCTTTCAGAGGACTTCTCTTATATCATGGATTAGGTGTTGGTAAAACCTGTGGTTCTATTGCAATCGCCGAAGGATTTAGAACACATAAAAAGGTTGTTGTTCTTCTTAATAAATCTTTGAGTCAGAATTTTAGGGATAACCTTAAATTTTGTGGATTTGATTATTTCAGGACAAATCAGCATTGGTTCTTCCATAAATTTGAAGAGAAGAATGATATTATGAAACAATATGCAAAAAAATTGGATATTACAATTAAAAAGGATTTAAAGGGTGCTTGGTTTATAGACTTTAAAAAAGAACCGAACTATGGTAGTTTAACAAATGATGAGAAAGTCCAAGTAGATAGACAAATAGAAGACATGATAGATAAAAGATACACATTTGTAAATATGGATGGATTAAACGAAAAAAAATTAGAAAGTATGGAAACTAAACGAGCTTTTGATGACTGTGTGTTAGTTGTTGATGAAGTCCATAATCTTACCAATGCTATGTCTAAAGGTAGTCCTGGTAAGAGGGCAACTTATCTTGAAAGAATAATTATGGATGCTAAAAATGTGAATCTGGTATTCCTTTCAGGTACACCTATGATTAACAATCTGTTTGAAACTGCAAAATTATTTAATCTACTAAGAGGATATATCTATAGTTATGAGATTACAGCTTCGACAGACACTGACTGGGAAATGTTAGAACGAACTCTTTCGACTTCAAAAATAATTGACCAGTATTTTATTGATAAACGAAATAAAAAAATAACACTAACAAGAGTCCCAATTGGGTTTGTAAAGGCAAATGGAGGCATAGTGAAAAAAGACGGGGATAATATTTATACAGATGAAGAATTCAAAGAACACATTAAATCCTTTATTACAACAACAGAGTTTGTAGTTCGAAAATTTACAGCTTTCCCCAATAAAGAAGATGATTTTATGAAAATCTTTTTTGACAATAATAAGAATGAATTTAAAAATCTAGAATTATTTAAATCTAGAATTCTAGGTCTTGTTTCATATTACAGAACACAGGATAAAGGGTTAATTCCAGAAGTAACTAAAAATGAAGTTATAAAGGTTCCTATGAGTGAATACCAGTTTATGAATTATGCCAAAATAAGAAAGGATGAAATAGAGAATGATAAACAGAGAAGTAAAAATAAGAAGAAAAAGAAACCTAAGAAAGGTGGAGAACTCTTTGAAATTAAGTCTAGTTACAGGGCATATTCACGTATGCATTGTTCATTCGTGTTTCCGGAATCTATACCGAGACCTTATCCAACAAATGAAGAGGGGGAGATTATTGCTGAGGTAGAAAAAGATTTTGATGAAATAAAGGATAAAGAAAAAAAGAAAGAGAAATATAAAAGATATGAGGCAGATAAAAATAAGGCACTAAAGGAATTAGATGAAAAAAAAATCGAGTATCTTACGACTGAACCAGATAAATTAGAAAAGTATTCCCCTAAATATAATACTATTTTAGAGTCTATAAAAAAGAATAAAGGTACATCATTTATTTATACCGAATATAAAACACTAGAAGGAATTGCTACTCTTTCTATAGTTCTAAAGGCAAATGGTTATGCACCATTTATAATTAACAAAAATAGTTCAGGGGAATATGTTCAGGAGTATGAGAATCCAGAAGATGTGAATAAACCTAAATTTGCTTTTTGGGGTGGAGGTAAACCAGAGGAGAGTGAAATAATTAGAAAGATCTATAATAACGAGTTTAAAGATTTACCTAAAACATTGAAAGAACAGTTAGAAAAAACTTCTAAAACCAATCTTCGAGGGGAAAGCATCGAACTATTACTTACAACAAAAACCGGAGCGGAAGGTATTGACTTGAAAAATGTTAGACAGGTCCATATTGTTGAACCATACTGGAACCCTGTGCGTATTAATCAGGTTAAAGGTCGAGCGGTTCGTGTTGGATCACACATACAACTCCCTAAAAAGGAAAGAAATGTTGAGATATTTTTATATCTTTCAACTATAACCGATGAAATGAAGAAAACTGATAAGGTTATTCAGATGGATAAGGGTGGAGCAACTTCGGATGAGGTGTTGTATGAATTATCGCAAAAAAAATTAGTTGTTATGGAAACACTTCTCCAACTAATTAAAGAAGCTTCTGTTGACTGTAGTTTAAATTACAATGATACCTATAGTCCAGACAAGCCATTTACATGCTTAAGTTATGGAACATCGTTAGATAGTTCTTATTCGTATATTCCAGATGTTACAAAGCAGACGGAAGATAAAGATTTGAAAAGAAAAATATTAAAAACATCATGGAAACCAGAAATTGTTTCACTAAAAATAAAGGGGGTTAAAACGAAATTTGCATTAAGACCAGCACCAGATGGCGAACCCAAATTAATTTATGATTTTAATGTATTAAAAGAAAGTGGTAGACCAGGCGAACCGATTGGTGAAATTAAAACGAAGGGTGGTAAAAAAATAGTAAAATTTTATAAGAAAACTACATAGGTGGTGGTTTTAACATAAGACGTAGAGAACAACGCGCAGTAGATCTAGTCGGATGGAGATACGACCAGGTATTATGTCCATCCTCTGGGTTAGTAGGTGTGCCCATAAACGTTCCCATAAGGTCTATTCTTAATTCTTCGATTATTCCTCCTTCTCTAAATGTACCAATATATCCACTTTTAGGTTTAACCGTATAAGTATCTTGACCGGAACCATAACTAGCTGTAGTTGGTCCCCCATTGTCGGTTACAGAAACAAATTTATCGAATTCTTGATTACCAAAACCATCGTTAGGTATAACAATCGTTGAAAGATTACCTAGTGACCTGGTATTAGAATACGATTTCAATGATTCGAATTTTCCCCCTTTAATACTAAAAACGAATGATTCAATCTCTTTTAGGTTTTTAGTAGATGTTAGGTCTTGAAAACTAAAATTGGTTATAGTAAAATATTCTAATGAAATTTCTGTTCCTGGGGGATAGTGTATAGAATCGTGGAATCTTACTACAAAATCACGGATATCATAATCGTGTGTAGTAAAATCAGTATTAACATCTACATTAAATAACAACCCAGACCTAGGATATTCTTCGTCCTTTACAATATCTATGGTAACAAGTGTTTTGTGTATGATAGTGTTATCTGTAACTTGATATTGATTTGTAAATTTGTCCGGATTAACCTGACTTTTTAATTCCTTTAGTTCATCTCTTAGCAGTTGAAGTTCAAGGTTATTTGTTTTAGAAGTATCATTTAAATTATTAAATCCTTTATCTGATACGTCAATATCATTATTGCTATTAGGAAGAACTCCTAATGTGTTATCATCAAGAGAGACATCAATATCTTGTAAAAGATTTTCATCAGAATTACTATATTCGCCTGTGTTCATTTCTGTTAAGAAATTATCATTATCTTTAGTATTAAATGTTTCTAGTGGTTCCATTATGTTAGAACTTGTGTAGTCTTCAAGATAAGATTGTAGTTCTGTTGATGTTTTTTTTACAGCTTTAGAACTTTCTGGGATCATTCTATCCATACTTAAATTAGGAGAAAAGGATTGGTCGTATGTTTTAGTATTTTGTATTTTACCAATAAGAAAGGGACAAATAGTTTGTATAGCTACTGTATTTAATTCATTTAAATTAAGACCGTCTTTTTTAGATATTTTAAAGATAAGTTTATAAATTACATCTTTATATTTAGTTTTTTTATCTATATTATAGCTAATTTGACTATGTATTCTTTCCTGAATTGATTTATATAAACTATCTACGTTGGATTTTAATAAAAACTGTGTATTCATTTAAATTATTATAATAAAAAAAAAGGAAGAAAAAAACTATATTACCTAGGTGGTATAAGATTTAGTCGAATAATGCATTGTGCATCTACATCCCAAGGATACATATAGGTCCATGTTGAAAATCCATTTTCAGGTGTATCAGTAGTATCTACAAATGTTCCTAATAAATCAATATGTAAACTATCAATAATACCTCCTTCTTTTAATGTTCCTATATAATGGTCTTGTGTAGTAAAATTATAGGTAAATTGGTTTTTTAATGCAGCATTATCTGTTTCACCATATTTATTATTTTGAATAATAATTGTAGCATTATCTGTAAAATTATTTTGATTAGAATACTTTTTTATATGTTCAAATTTACCACCTCTTATTCTAACAATAAAATTACTAAAATCTTTACCTTTTATAGCTTCAGTAGTATTAGTTGATGTTCTAGAGTATCCCTGAAATTTGTGGATAGTAAATGAATCCAACCAAACTTCTGTATTTGCAGGATAAAATAAACTATCATTCAGTTTTATATTATAATCTCTTATATTAGATATTTTTGTCTGTATATAGTCACCTACATTTTGATTTGCTGCTGCTCCTATACCCCAACCTTTGCCTTCATTAGCTGTGAATTCATCATGTGGTCCAAATATGTCTATAGACCTGTCGTAATTTTCATTTTTTGAAATATCAAGTATAAGTAAAGTTTTTGTTGTTATTGATTTTGTTGATATCTGATATTTATCGATAAACTGATCCGGGTTTAACTTACTTTTTAGTAAGTTTACCTTTTCTTTAAGATTATGTATCTCTAGATTAGTTACACTATTTATATCAGACAGGTCATTCTCAATATTTATTACACTATTAACACTCGAAATATCATTCTCTATTATATTGTCATCTAAAGTATCTAAAATATTAATATCTAAATTCTCATTTTTTTCTGAATTAGATAATACATTATCAACACTATGGTCATATTTTTCAAATATATCAAACTCATTAAACCCTTTTAAAAAATAGTATGAATCGTGTTCTAATAATGGTTTTTCATCATCTAAATTATCGTTATTTTCTAATATATTTTCAGTTGTTTCATCTACACGGGGTTCATTACTTTCAAAATTATCAATCGTATTTAAATTGGAAGCAAAATTACTATAGTCTTCTTTGTCTATAGTTTCGCTTATAATAGAGTGTTGTATATCTAAATAATTATTAGGAACAGATATATTAGGAGGTGTTGTGTTATGGATTTTACTTACCAGAAACGGACTAATGGTTTCTATTGCCATATTATTTAAATCTTCTAAACATAAATCCTTTTTAGAAATTTTAACAAGTAGTTTGTTAACAATGGCTTTGTATTTATCATCTTTTGTATCAATATCATAATTTATCTGACTATATATACGGTCTTTTATAGAATTATATAATTCATCTATATTAGATTCTAGTAAAAAATTTATACGATTCATTTAAAATATTAAAATAAAAAAAAAGAAAATAAAGAACCTATACCAAAAAATATTTTTTACGATAACTTAACATTGTATCATCATCTATTATTTTCTTACAGAATCTGGAGAATGTAGTTTTGGTTGTAAGCATTTTAATTATAAAGTTTATACAATACATACCACACTCAGAAAATTTATACTGATGTCTTATATTATTTATATGTTTTTTCATATTTATACCTAATTGTTTATATTGGTGTTGGAGTTTATCCATTAATTCACCAATTTCGTTTTCAGGGGGATATCCATAAGAATCAAAATAGAATATACCCTTCCTATCTGTGTCTACTAAAAGCGCGGTCCAGTGTGATCCTGGTTCATCATGTTTATCAAGATTAAAAATAATACCTATTTTTGTTTTATTTATTTTATCAAGAGTTTTTACATCTATACTACACAAATCATCAACCATACACATACCACCTTTATTTTTTAAATCAAAATCGATTGGTACTGGTCCTATAAATGTAAAATCATCTCTGTCATTTTCATACTGTTTCATAACATTAATAATATTATTAGAATCCAACCATTCCCTTGGATTCTTTTTCCATTTTGCAGGCATATCTGGTCTAAAAATACCAGGAATATTTAGTAATTGTTTATTCCAACACCATTCTGTATTACAGGTTTTTCCTAATTTATTATTAAGTTGTTGCCAGACCACTTTTTTTTTTTTTGATTTTAAATTAATTTTTTTTTTGTTATGTTTATTCCATTTTTTAGTCATCTGTAAAAGTTGTTTTCTTGAATAACAAGTATTGATTTTTTTGTTCGTTTTTGTTTTTGGACTACAAAATTTCTTTCCCTTTAATGTTTTTCTCATATAATAAGAATATAAAACTTTATTGTTTATATGGGATTTGGAGGTAGGAGATTTGTTGAGTTAGTTGTGGCTTTTGTTCTTTCGGATCTTGGTAGGCGGTGGCATGCGTGGTCTTTTATTTATTCTTTTATTATTAATAGATTCATAAATTGGATTGTTTCTTACAATTGTTCCATAACCTAATTTTTTTGCACGATTATTATTTCTTACAGATTTAGAATTTCCATAATCACCCTTCTATGACTATTCTGGGTATTATATCTTTTATTAGACCTACCCTTTTTGGTTTTTGAATTTTTTGCTTTAAGTTTTCTATTAAGATTCGAGGGTACTTCTAAATCTTTAATTATTCTATTAAAATTATTAAAATTATTAAAATTATTATTATTATTATTATTATTATTATTATTATTATTATTATTATTATTATTATTATTATTATTATTATTATTATTATTATTATTATTATTATTATTATTATTA